>OIWT01002796.1_pt1 | contig 17236 bp, 10 predicted proteins | sample 1587701 | NCBI WGS metagenome assembly OIWT01 (sample SAMEA3888904, study PRJEB22519) | human gut metagenome | biome: human gut; feature: human-associated habitat; material: faeces | place: Denmark | collected 2009
ATGAGGGGGAAGTCGCACCGGCGGCAACGCCGAGGCGTGGGTCTCTACTCTACAAGGAGTCAACGCGCATGAAGGCGAGGGAAACCATGGTGGCCGTGGCGCTCTGCGCCCTTGCGGGGGCGTCCGCGTTCGGCGCCATCGAGACGCTCACCGTGCCGCAGGGCGAGACGGCGGTGCGCGACGCGGCGTACCGGTGGTACACGAACACGGCCCTGACGGTGAGCGGCACGCTCGACTTTTCCGTCGCCGGTCCCTACGTCCTCTGCGCCGTGGCGGCGGACGGCACGTATGATGCCGACGGGAAGAAGAAGCCGACCATGCAGCTGGCGCCGCATGCCGGCGACGAGGGCGTCCTGAACATCACGAACGGGACGGCGCTCGGCACGCAGGTGGGCGTGACGTTCGGCTCCCACCTGACAGTCGGCGCGCAGGGCGGCGGCGCGCAGGCGCGGATCAACATCGGCGTCGACGGCACGACGAAGGCGAGCAGCTATTGTCTCGACACACTGCTTCTGCACGCGGGCGCGCAGACGGTGGCCGACGAATTCCGCCTCGTCACGATCGGCTACAAGGCGGCCCTCGAACTGCTGAAGCTGCAGAACGACACCGCCAAGCCGCTCGTCGTCGCGTTCACGAACGACGTGGCGGACGCGCCCGCGTCGGACTCGGCGCTCCTGCGCCAGTTCTACGATTCAAGCCCGTTCGCGCCCTCGAAGCAGGCCGGCGGGGACATCGTTCTGCGCGGCGAGCCCCGCTCGCCGATCCGTCTCTCCTCCTGGGGCCCTCACTGGACGTTCTTCCGCGACTCCGGGGCGAAGGCGAATCTCGTGACGGAAGGGGCATGCGACTTCATCGTCCAGTGCCCCGAGAAGGGCGTCACGCTCAACCTCACGAACGTCGTCTGGCGCCACGCGGGCGACACCGTCCTGATTCCGCGGGGCGAAGGCGCGTTCTTCCGCGTGCAGCGCCCCCATGTCCTTCCGTGGGGCGCGCAGACGGGCGTCGTGAAGGTTCGGACGGATACGAAGGGCACGGCGGTCACGCTCAACCTCAACGGCCATGACCAAAAGGTGAACGGCCTCGTCGTCGAGGCGCCGTCGCGCGTCGCGAACATCGCGGACGACGGGGCGCCCGCGCAGCCGGCCACGCTGACCTTCGGCGCGGGGGACGCGGACGGTGTGCTGGTCGGCGCGGTGGAGGACGAGACGATCTCCTGCGTGAAGGAGGGCGCGGGCGCGCTCACGCTCTCGAACGCGACGGTGCGCGCGCTGACGGTGACGAACGGCGTGCTGAAGGTCTTCCCGGGGACGGTGAACCGCATCGGCACGCTTGTCCTCACGAACGCCGCGCTTGAGGTGGCCCTTGACGCGCAGCTGGAGGTCGAGACGTTCGTGCATGACGACGCGCTCGTCGACGCCGTCGCGATCCGCGCCAAGGCGACGAACGAGATGACGGTCGCCACGCGCGCACTCTACCCGTTCACGAAGATCGAGAAGACGGGCGCGGCATTCCACACGATGACGCTCCCGCCGCGCGCGAACGGCGCGGCGCTCCACGTGAAGGAGGGCGTCCTCCGCCTCGGCGGGTCCGCCTGCACGAATGCCTGGTGGCGGTTCATCGCGAAAAAGGCGTCGATTGAGAAACGGACGGACACGCGGAACGGCAAGACGCTCGTCTCGACGCTCTTCCTCGGAACCATCGGCCTCTTCACGCCATCGGGGCTTCCAAGCCTCGGCGTGACGGACGCGCACGGGGCCGACAACCCTCCCGATGCCGATGCGCTCGCGCCGGGGTGGGCCGCCTCGTGCAACCGGTGGATCGGCTGGGGGTTGAACCAGGCACGGGCGTACTTCGGCACAGACATCGAGCATGACCCGGTTCTCACCGGAGGAAGCGCCTCTTCGCCCATTTACTTTCTTAAGTGCTATGGCGACGACGGGACGAACCACTACGACGGAACGCAGGAGGAGGACCGGGTCGCGCATTGGTACGGGACGGTCATGTTCACGAACCGGGTCCTCAAGGCCGACGACGCGGCGACGTGGGAGACAATCTACTGGCGCGCACGCGACGCGGCGCGCCAGCCGGTCACGTGCTACGCCCTGCGGCGCGGCGTGAACATGACCGCAAAGGACCATCCCTGCCCGTCCGACTGGGAACTGCAGACGAGCCCGGACGGCGTCGTCTGGACGACGCTCGACGCGCGCGCCGGCGAGCGCGCGTGGGAGATCGACGACGCGGGCTCGACGAAGCTGAACGCACAGTTTTCCTTCACCTACAACAACCACATCCCGTACCTCTTCAGAGCGCTGCGCGCCGACTGGAAGTTCCTCGACTTCGGCGCGGTGCGCGTGGACGCGGGCGCGACGCTTGACGTGGAGGAGCTGAACAAGGAGAACATCGCGTTCAACCGCCTCGCCGTCGATTGCGCGGGCGCGGGCACGATCACGACGTTCCGTCCGGCCGCGAACGGCCGCCTCGACGTGACGACCGTCGCCGGGACGGGTCCGAAGGGCCTGCCGCGCCGGCTGACCCTCCCGTTGACGTTCGGCAGGCTCGTCGCCGCCGAGAACCTGGCGAGCTGGTCGGTCTACGTGGACGGCGAGCGGTCGTTTGCGAGCGCCGTGGGCGTGGACGGGGGCCGCCTCGCCGTCACGACGGCAAACGGCACGGTGCTGATCCTGCGCTAGGAGATCGAGATCCTTTTGTGGAACGGAAAACGGAAAACTGCCTGAGAGGAGAATGCTGAAGTGAACAAACGCGATATCGTTGTCCTGACCTGTGTACTCGCGGCGGGGGCTGTCTGCGCGGGGCTCTACTGCCAGGGGCCGGACGCACGGCACGCCTGGGCGATCCACGACCGCAACCGCCCCAATCCCGTGAAGGTGGAGGCGCCCGAGGGACGGCCGCCGAGCGACGCGGTGGTGCTTTTCGACGGCACGCGGGCGAGCGCCGACCGGAACTGGTACACGGGGCGCGACGGGACGTGCCGCTGGGAGGTCGTGGAGGGGGCGCTTCGCTGTGCGCCGAAGACGGGGAACGCCGTCACCCGGCGCGTGTTTGCGGACTGCCAGCTCCATCTGGAGTGGAAGACGCCGAAGCCGGCGACGGGGTGGGGGCAGGGCCGCGGCAACTCCGGGGTCATCCTGTTCGGGGGCTACGAGATCCAGGTGCTCGACTCCTATCTGACCGATCCCTCGAAGACGCCGAACCCGAACCCGAACTACGCGGACGGGCAGGCGGGGGCCGTCTATGCGCAGAATCCGCCGCTCGTGAACCCGGCGCGCCCGGAGGGCGCGTGGCAGAGCTACGACATCGTCTTCCACGCGCCGGTGTGGGACGGCGACACGCTCGTCAAGGGGCCCACGGTGACGCTCTTCTTCAACGGCGTGCTCGTCCAGGACAACTGGGAGTTCGAGGGCAGCACCTACAACCTTGAGCGCAAGCCCGTGCAGAAGGGCGCCGCGCGGTATCCGATCCAGCTGCAGGACCACGGGACGCCCGTCGCATACCGCAACATCTGGGTGCGCGAGATTCCGTCCGTCTACGCGAACACCGTGCAGGGCGGCCCCGGCGTGAAGGCGGCCGACGTGCTTGCGCTGCGGGAGAAGACGGCCGCGCGGCTCTTCGCGCGCCTCGCGCCGGATGCGGCGGACGTGCCGGCGTTGGACGCCCTGCTGGAGATCCTCGCCTACTCGAAGGACGCGAAGTACGTGGCGCGCTACGACCGCGCGGCGGCGGCGTTCGTCGCGTCCACGGCGTCGTGGGACGACGCGGCGCTCCGGCGGCACGAGGGGCTGGTCCGCGCCTTCGAGAAGTCCTGCGGCCTGCTTGTGAAATACGGCACGCTGGCGGCGGATGATGCGTTCGTGCGCCGTGTGCGCGCGCTTGCGGCCCGCCTTTCGCACATGAAGGCGTCCACGAAGCATGACTGAGCCCGGGCGCCTGTATCGTGGGGGGAATGTCTCACGCAGAGGCGCGGAGAGGCAGAGAGCGCAGAAGGGATAGGACTGTTTGGGATGAGGTCTGACGAGACGAGCCCATCCTTTCTTTCAACCCAACCTCTGCGTCCTCCGCGTTCTCTGCGTGAGGAAAAGACCCGCGCGGTGGGGCTGACAGGGGAGAAGTCTCACGCGGAGAACGCAGAGGGCGCGGAGGGGAGTGTGGTATTGGGGATGAGGGCTGACGAGACGAGCCCATCCTTTCTTTCAACCCAACCTCTGCGTCCTCTGCGCTCTCTGCGTGAGGAAAAGACCCACGCGGCGGGGCTGACAGGGGGAATGCCTCACGCAGAGAGCGCAGAGGGCGCAGAGGGGAGAGGGGTATTGGGGATGAGTGCTGTTGAGGTAGGCCGCCTCAACCATCTTTCGCAACCTCTGCGTTCTCTGCGTGAGGAAAAAACTGTTCTGACGGGAAGTCCTCACGAGGCGGGGCTGGCAGGTGGAATGTCTCACGCGGATGTTTGCAAAAGAAAGGCAGGGATGCGATGAAGGATTTGAATCGGATTTCAGGTGATGTGCTTGATGCCGCTGTGCGGATTCACAAGGAATTCGGTCCGGGGATGATGGAAAGTGTCTATGAGAAGATACTGGCCATCGAACTGGTGAATCGCGGGCATCAGGTTGAGTGCCAGAAACCCTTGGCTTTGACATATGGGGGACATACGTTCCCTGATGCGTTCCGCGTTGATCTTCTGGTGGACGGATGCGTTATCGTGGAGCTTAAGTCGACGACGCTGATGGCCCCCGTTTATTTCAAGCAACTGAGAACCTATCTTGTTCTTTCCAGGTTGCAGGTCGGATTGCTCGTCAACTTCGGCATGAATACGCTGAAGGAGGGCTTCAAGCGGATCGTAAACAACTACGGGGCGGAGACTCGCGCGGAGGGCGCGGAGAGGCATGTAGAGGAAATGCGTCACGCGGAGAGCGCAGAGAGCGCGGAGGGGAGAGGGGTGTTTGGGTGAGGTCTGACGAGACGATCCAATCCTTTCTTTCAACCCAACCTCTGCGTCCTCCGCGTTCTCTGCGTGAGGAAAAGACCCACGCGGCGGGGCTGACAGGGGGAATGTCTCACGCGGAGAACGCAGAGAGCGCAGAGAATAAATAGTCTTGGGAAGCTGACATGAGTGACACGAACGCATTTCTGATCTATCAGGACGACAATGGCGTCTCGAACGTCAATGTTCGGTTCGAGGGTGAGGACGTCTGGTTGGCGGCTGAGCAGATACAAGAGCGGTTTCAGGCAAGTCGTCAGGATGTCGCCTACCATATCGACCAGATCTACGGTGACGGTGAACTTGTGCGCGAGGCAACTTGCAAAATGTTTTTGCAAGTTCGACAAGAGGGTATGCGGAGCGTCAAACGCCAGTTTGCGCACTACAACCTTGACATGATTCTTGCCATTGGCATGCGAATCCGAAGCGATGTCGCCGTGCGGTTCCGCCAGTGGGCGATTCGGCATCTACATGAGTTTACGGCATGTCGGCCCTGAATATCGCCGGCGCATGTGTGAACGAGTACGGCGAAGCGTCGCTGTGAAGCGCGGACGCGCGGGAGCGCGTCCCTCCCGTCCGTCTTTTCGGGGTGGGCGGGGATGTGGTATACTAGCCACATGATGAAAAACAGATTGCTTGCGCTGGCCGCCTGCGTGGCGTTCGCGGGATTCGCCGCAGGGCCCCGGATCCTCTTCGACACCGACATGGTGGAGGACTATGACGACGTGGGGGCGCTCGCGTGCCTCCACGCGCTGGCGGACGAGGGGAAGTGCGAAATCCTCGCGATGGCCTCCTGCACGCGCGACAACCAGTCCGTCGCCGCCATCGAGATCGTCAACGCCTACTACGGGCGGCCCGGCATCCCGGTGGGCTGCGCGAAGGAGCTGGGCGTCGTCGGCGTGCCGGGCGGGAACCCGCAGCGCCCCGGGCACCGGAAGTTCACGCGCCTCGCGGAGGCCTACCCCCACTGGGTGAAGCACCTCAACTCGAACGACGCGCCGGACGCGAACGACGTCTACCGCAGGGCGCTCGCCGCCGCGCCCGACCGGAGCGTCGTCTTCTGCTCGGTCGGCTTCCTCACGAACGTGCGCCGCCTCCTGGAGACGAAGGGCGACCGCCACTCGCCGCTCGACGGCCGCGAACTCGTGAAGCGCAAGGTGCGCGCCTGGTACGTGATGGCGTGCCGGATGCCGAAGGGGCAGGAGTACAACGCGATGCACGACGGGCCCTCCGCGCAGATCGCCTTCGCGCGGTGGCCCACGCCGATCGTCGTCTCGGACTGGGCGCTCGGCCGGCACATCTATTCGGGCCGCACGGTCGCCGAGCGCGCCTACCCCTATCCGAACCCCGTCCACGACCTCTTCGCCGAAGCCCTGCCGTCGCGCGCGTGCGTGCTTGCGGGGAAGGCCGAGGAGAAGGGCGTGGGCGGGCGTTGCTCCTGGGACGAGGCGACCGTGCTGGCCGCCGTGTACGGCCCCACCCGCTTCTTCGAGGTCGAGCGCGGCTTCCTCGCGGTGGACGCGACGGGGCTGAGCGAATGGACGCCCGACGCGAAGGGGCCCGTCCAGCGCCTCGTGCCCGCCGCCGCGCGCGACCGCCGCCGCTACGCGAACCACAACGTGGGCGCGATCCTCGACGAGCTGATCGCGCGCGAGCCGATGTGCCGCCGCACCGACGCGGCCATCACGGCCTTCCGCCAGTCGAAGCTGGAGCGGACGGCGACGGGCGTGCGGATGACGCGGAGCGGCCGGACGCTCTGGAACCTCGAACTCGACACGCCCGAGGGGCGTCCCTTCTTCCATCCGCTCGCCCTGCCGGGCGGGCGCACGCTCACCGACCTGCGTCCCGCCGACCACGTCTGGCACCTCGGCGCGTGGTTCTCGTGGAAGTTCATCAACGGCGTCAACTACTGGGAGCCGGCGGACGCGGCGCGCACGGGCGCCGAACCCGCCGGCGAGACGCGCGTCGTGAAGAAGGCGGTGCGCACGGAAGGGCTCGACTGCGTCGTCGACCTGAAGCTCGCCTACGGCCCGCGTGGCGCGGACGCCCCCGTCCTCCTCGAAGACCGCACGGTCACGATCGACCCGCCCGACCCGAACGGCGGCTACATCATCACGACGCGCCACACGTTCACGGCGCAGGCGGACGTCACGCTCGACCGCACGCCGCCGCACGGCGACGTGAAGACGGGCGCATGGGGCGGCGGCTACGCGGGCGCGACGCTGCGCCTCGCCCCCGACGTGGCGAAGGCCTTCGCCGTGCGCGGCTTCGCGGGCGGGACGACGCCGGCGGCCTGCACGGGCGCGGAGACGACGTTCCTCGACCTCTCCGACCCCGCGACGGGCGAGGGCGTCACGTTCACGCAGCTCAAGGGGCCCGCGACGGCGCGCTTCTACCTGTGGCCCGACAAGCGGATGGTGAACGCCTCGCCGCTCTACGCGGGGCCGCTCGCGCTCAGGAAGGGCGAGAAGCTGGAACTTGCCTACAAGATGGCCGTCCATGCGTCGAAGCGCGTTGCGGGCGCGTTGCGGGCGCGGCCCGTCGAGAAGATGGACCGGGGGCTCGTCGCCTCCGTCTCGCCGCGCGGCACGTATGTGGGGTGGCGGATGCTGGAGGGCGACGCGCCCGGCCGGGCGTTCGACCTCTGGCGCCGGGCGGACGGGAAGACCGAGAAGGTCAACGCGCAGCCCATCGTCCAGACGAGCGACTTCTTCCTCCCCGGCTACACGAACGCCGCCGCCGCGTATTCGCTCGACGGAAAGGCGTTCACGCCCGTCCGCTGCGTGCCGGACGGCGCGGCGCCGTACATCCGCATCCCGCTTGCGGACACGAACGCGACGGTGGCGGCGGTCGCCGTGGGCGACCTCGACGGCGACGGTGCCTACGACTACGTCGTCAAGACGCCGTCCGGCGGCACGGACCCCTGGGACCTCGTCTGGCGGCGCGCGCAGGACACCTACAAGCTCGAAGCCTACACGTCAAAGGGGGACTTCCTCTGGCGCGTGGACCTCGGCTGGAACATCGAGATGGGCATCTGGTACGCGCCGTTCATCGTCGCCGACCTCGACGGCGACGGCAGGGCGGAGGTCGTCGCGAAGACGGCGCCCCTCGCGCCCGACTACCGCGACCCCGACGGGCGCGTGACGGACGGTCCCGAATACCTCACCGTGTTCGACGGCCTGACGGGGCGCATCCGCGCCCAGACGCCGTGGATCCCGCGCGCCGCGCCCGACCCCGCCGGCGACTACAACCACTACAACTCCCGCAACCAGATCGCCCTCGCGCACCTCGACGGCAAGACGCCCTGCGTGATCATGGAGCGCGGCACGTACGGCAAGATGATCGTCGACGCCTACCGCTTCACGGGGACGGCGCTGGAGCGCGTGTGGCAGTTCAACAACGAGTTCATGCCGCGCCGGTTCAAGGGGCAGGGCGACCACGCCTGCCTGTGCGAGGACGTGGACGGCGACGGGTGCGACGAGGTGCTCATCGGCTCGCTCACGCTCGACCACGACGGCACGGTGCTGTGGTGCAACGGGCGCGGCCATTCGGACGCGCACTACTACGGCGACATCGACCCGAAGCGGCCGGGGATGGAGCTCGCGTTCGTCTACGAGACGCCCCAGCGGAAGGGCGGCGGCCTCCTCCTCACGGACCCCGTGACGGGCGAGGACATCTGGGCGCTCGACGCGCCGACGCGCCACGTCCACGGCAGCGGCATCTGCGCGGACCTCGACCCCGTCCACCCCGGCCTCGAAATCTACGGGCAGGAGGTGGACCAGAGCGGCAATTCGAAGACGAACACGCACCCGAGGAGCGACAACCGCTGGTTCTTCACGGCGGACGGCACGCTGCTCGCCGCCTACACGAACTGCACGTTCAACTACGGCAACGGCGTGCGGAATGCGTTCTGGGACGCCGACCTCCAGCGCGAGGTCTTCCGTGGGGGGCTGAAGGACCACGCGGGCGCGCGCCTCACCGGGCGCGTGCCGGGCCCGATGCTCGTCGCGGACCTCTTCGGCGACTGGCGCGAGGAGTTCATCACGGGGCACCGGGGCGAGATCCGCATCTACACGACGGACATCCCGGCGATGGACCGCCGCACGACGCTCATGCGCGATGCGTCCTATCGCTCGCGCATCACGATGTGGACGAGCGGCTACGACCAGCAGCCGATCCTCACCTACGTGCCGAGCGCGCGCGATCCGAACGTCTCGGTGCGCCTTTCCGAGAACGCGCGCGAATTGTGGCTCGACGTGACGGCGCCGCTCGACCGTCCGCTCGCGGGCGTGCTGGAGGTGACGGAGCTGCCGAAGGGGTGGCGCGTGGACCTTGGGCGCGTGTCGCTCGACCTGCCGCCCGGCGGCGTGTGGTCGAAACGCCTCCCGATCCGCCGTCCGCCCAACCCGAAGGGCCGCTACGGGGCGACGGCCACGCTCACGCGCGAAGGTGCGCCCGCGCTCGTCGTCCGCCAGCCGTTTATGCTATAATACCCTCTCTATGAACAAGCCCACCATCGATGTCGCCTACGTGGCGGAACTGGCGCGTCTGGACCTGACCGACGCGGAAAAGGCCGTTTTCCAGCCCCAGCTCGAAAATATCGTCAAGTACGTCGAAAAGATCGCCTCCGTGGACGTGACGGATGTGCCGCCCACGATGCACGGGCGCGAGATCGTGAACGCCTTCCGCGAAGACGTGGTGCGCCCCTCGCTCGACCGCGAGGCCGCGCTCGCGAACGCGCCCGCCCGCACGGGCGACGAGTTCATGCTGCCGAAGATCGTGGAGGGGGCGGAGAGCTAGGATTGACCGCCGCAAGGCGGCGCCATGGGCGGGGTTCGGGGACGCCAGAGTCCCCGTCCTTTAGGGAAGGAAGGCAAAATGGAACTTTTCAAGCTTGGAATCAAGGCGGCCCGCGAGGGCCTTGCGAAGGGCGACTTCACGAGCGAGGAGCTGGTGCGGGCGGTCATCGACCGCGTCCATGCCGAGAATCCGCGCATCGGCGCGTACCTGACGTTCGACGAGGAGGGGGCGCTTGCGGCGGCGCGGGCGAACCCGAAGGCCGTGCCGATCGCGGTCAAGGACCTCATCAACGTGAAGGGCCAGCCCTGCACGTGCGGCTCGAAGATCCTCGAAGGCTACGTGAGCCCGTACGACGCGACGGTCATCCGGAACCTCAAGGCGCACGACTTCATCTGCGCGGGGCGCGTGAACATGGACGAGTTCGCGATGGGGTCCTCCACGGAGAACTCCGCGCTCGGCCGCACGGTGAACCCCTACGACCCGGCGCGCGTGCCGGGCGGCAGCTCGGGCGGCAGCGCGGCGGCCGTGGGCGGCGACCTCTGCATCGCGGCCCTCGGCACGGACACGGGCGGCTCGATCCGCCAGCCCGCGAGCTTCTGCAACTGCGTCGGCCTCAAGCCGAGCTACGGGCGCGTGAGCCGCTACGGCGTGACGGCGTTCGCGAGCTCCCTCGACCAGGTGGGCCCGATGACGAAGAGCGTGGAGGATGCGGCCCTGCTCCTCCAGGCCCTTGCGGGGCACGACGAGATGGACGGCACGACGCCGCGCGAGCCGGTGCCCGACTACGCGGCCGCGCTCGCGGGCGCTTCGCTCAAGGGCGTGAGGATCGGCCTTCCGAAGGAATACTACATCGACGGCCTCGACCCCGAGGTGAAGCGCCTCACGGACGCGGCGATCCGGACGTGCGCGGCGGCGGGCGCGGAGATCGTGGAGGTCTCGCTCCCGCACACCGAGTACGCGATGGCGGTCTACTACGTCGTCGCCCCCGCCGAGGCGAGCGCGAACCTCGCGCGCTTCGACGGCGTGCGCTACGGCCACCGCTCGGCGAAGAGCGATAACGTGTTCAACCTCTACGCGCGCAGCCGCGCCGAGGGCTTCGGCCCCGAGGTGAAGCGCCGCATCATCATGGGCACCTACGTGCTGTCGAGCGGCTACTACGACGCCTACTACGGGCGCGCCTCGAAGGTGCGCACGCTCATCCGCCGCGACTTCGAGCAGGTGTTCCGGAAGGTGGACGCGCTCCTCACGCCCGTCGCGCCGACGCCGGCGTTCAGGATCGGCGAATTGCAGGATCCGCTCACGATGTACCTGAACGACCTCTTCACGATCCCGAGCGCGCTCGCGGGCAACTGCGCGATGAGCGTGCCGGCGGGGTTCACAGAGGACGGGGGCGCAGGCGCCTCCGAACCCCGGCCCACGGCGCCGGCAGCGGCGGTTCCGCCGTTGCCGGTCGGCGTGCAGTTCATCTGCGACGCCTTCCGCGAGGACCGGCTGCTCGCCATCGGCAGGGCCTTCGAGGAGGCGCGGGGGTGAAGGCGTTGCTCGCCACGCTCCTGGGGGCTGCGTGCCTCTCCGCAACGGGGTCCGAACTGCTCGCCGCGCCGGTCGTGACGAACGTCGCGACGTTCGCGGTGCAGGTGACGAACCAGCTCTACCTCGCGGTGAGCCCGCTCACGAACGACCCGTTCGCGGTGTCGTCGCCGCAGCCGACGAACGCGGTGGCGGACGCGCTGGCGGGCGGGACGACGACGAACGCCGTGACGGCGGCGGGGACGGTGACGAACGTCCCCGCGCTCCTCCTCCTCGACACGAACCGGCTCGACAAGGCGGTGGCGGCGGCGGTGAAGGCGGCGGCGGCGGACGTCGCGGCGGCGGCCGAGAAGAGCGAGGCCGCGCTGCGGGCGCGGCGCGTCGATACGCGCTCGTTCCCGCTCCGGCACGTCTCCGCGACCGAGGTGGCCGAGCGGATCAACGCGATGTGGGCCGGCGACTTCGGCCTCGGGTGGAAGCTCGGCGCGGTCGCGCAGGCGTTCCCGGACGCGAACGTCGTCATGGTGACGGCGCCGGGCGTCGTCCTCGACGCCTGCGAGCGGGTCGTGCGCGAGGTGGACGTGGCGGCGCAGCAGGTCTACATCGAGGCGCGGTTCGTGGAGCTTTCCAACAACGCCTCGCACAAACTCGGCATCGACTGGCGCATGCTCGACGGCATGACCGGCGCCCTGAGCATGAACTCGACCTTCGACCAGCGGCGCATGGAGGGCGTGCAGAGCGTCGTCGAGGACGGCAACTCGACGAAGACGACCTACGGCGAGGGCGGCATCAACCGCGTGAACCTTTCGCGCGTGCAGGGCACGATCGGCATGAGCGACCTCTACGTGATCCTGCGCGCGCTCGAATCGAGCGAGGACGCGCGCACGTTCTCGAACCCGAAGATCATCGTCGCCTCCGGGCGCAAGGCGACCGTGGACATGACGACGAAGTATCCGAACGTGACGATCGCCGTCAAGAAGACGATCAACGACAACTCGACCTCGGTGGACCTCGACATGAAGATGAGCGCGATCCCCGGCGAGGACAAGATGATGTTCGCCAAGGAAGCGTTCTTCTCGTGGGGCATCTCGCTCGACGTGACGCCGCGCGTCGGCGCGGACGGCCTCATCCACGTGGAGATCGTCCCCACGGTCAGCTCGAAGACGGGCGAGGTGACGGCCGGCGGCGGCGACGACGATTCCGACGCCTATGCCGCCAAGTATCCGATCATCGAGGTGCAGCGCCTCGTCACCGCGTTCAACATGGCCAGCGGCACGACCGCCGTGATCGGCGGCCTCTCCCGCACCGTGGAGACGCAGATGGACAACGGCATCCCGTGGCTGCGCGACTGGTGGTGGATCGGGCCGCGCCTCTTCGGTTCGAAGGTGCGCGTGAAGGAGCAGAAGGAGATCCTCGTCTTCGTGACGGTGGGCCTCGTGGACGCCCGCACGATCAAGAAGGACGCGGGCCTCCCGAAGAACGCGGTGCTTGGCCGCCAGTATACCGACGGCATCCTGCACGAGCCGGGTGACCGCATCCGCCAGGGCATCCGGGGCATGGACTCGCTCGACCTCCGTTCGCTGGAGGAGCAGGCCCACGACCCGTGCCGCACGAACCGCCTTGTCACGGCGCGGGGCGAGATCGAGCGTCTGCGGCACCGCCTCGACGAACGCCTGCGCCAGCTCAACGAGACGGGAACGACGAACCTCTGGGACGCGATCAATGCGCTCTCCCCACGCGAAGGAAAGTGAAGACGATGGAATTCGAGAATACGATTGGACTGGAAACGCACGTTCAGCTCAAGACGCGCACGAAGATGTTCTGCGGCTGCCTGCTGAAGACCGGCTGCGAGCCGAACACGAACGTCTGCCCCGTCTGCCTGGGCTACCCCGGCGCGCTGCCCGTCATGAACAAGGAGGCCGTGAAGCTCACCGTGATGAGCGGCCTCATGCTCGGCGCGGCGATCAACAAGCACGCGACCTTCGACCGGAAGAACTACTTCTACCCCGACATGGCGAAGGACTACCAGATCTCCGAGAACGGAAACCCCCTCTGCATCGGCGGCGGCGTGGAGATCACGAAGGCGGACGGCACGAAGAAGCTCGTCCGCATCAACCACATCCACCTCGAAGAGGACGCCGCGAAGATCAACCACTACGCCACGACCTCCGGCGTCGACTTCAACCGGGGCGGCACGCCGCTCATGGAGATCGTCGGCGAGCCCGACCTCGCGGACGCCGACGAGGCGATCGCCTACCTGACGGCCCTCAAGGAGATTCTCGTCTACGCGGGCGTCTCCGACTGCAACCTCGAAGAGGGCAACATGCGCTCCGACGTCAACATCTCGATCCGCCCCGTCGGCTCCCCGACGCTCGGGACCAAGGTCGAGATCAAGAACATGAACTCCTTCAGCGGCATCCACGCCGCGCTCGTATACGAGGCGCGCCGCCAGCGCGCCTGCGTCGCGCAGGGCGTCCCCATCGTGCAGGAGACGCGCCGCTGGGACCCCGAGGCGCTGGAGACGGCCTCCATGCGGACGAAGGAGAACGCGCATGACTACCGCTACTTCCCCGAACCCGACCTCGTGCCCGTCGCGCTCTCGGACGAGCAGATCGACGCCTGGCGCAGACTCCTCCCCGAGAAGCCCGAGGCGCGCCGCGCGCGGATGATCGCCGACTACGGCATCGCCGAGTACGACGCCGGCGTCCTCTCGCAGCACAAGGCGAACGCCGACTTCTTCGAGGCCGCCGCACAGGGGCTCGACCGGAAGACGGCGAAGCTGCTCTGCAACCTCTTCATGGGCGACGTGCTGGCGCTCCTCAACGCGAGCGGGAAGGAGATCGGCGCGTGTGCGCTCACGCCGGACGCGCTGCGCGCGCTCGTCGTCCTCTCCGCGAAGGGCACGATCAACGGCCCCACCGTGAAGGACCTGCTGCCCGAGCTCTTCGAGAAGGGCGGCGACCCCGAGGCGATCGTGAAGGCGCGCGGCCTCGGCGCCGTCTCCGACACGGCCGCCCTGGAGGCGTTCGTCGACCAGGCCATCGCCGCGAACCCGGGTCCCGTCCGGGACTTCAAGGCGGGCAAGAAGGCCGCCGCCGGCTTCTTCGTCGGCCAGGTGATGAAGCTTTCGAAGGGCAAGGCCGACCCCAAGCTCGTCGGCCCGCTCGTCGCGCGGAAGCTCGCCGCCCTCTAGCGTGCGGGACTTCACGCGGATGTGCTTCTACGATCTTTCTCTCGGCACGCGCCTCATGCTTGTGGCCTTGGCCACGTGCTGTACCTTCTATGGAGGCGGAAAGGGTTTCCATGTGTTCGAGCGTGCTACTGCATGTTCACCAGCGATGATGGCAGACGTACCCACGTCGGCTTTAACGATGCGGGGTGAAAACTCGGCACGGACGGGACTTAGGTTTACGGATATCTCGTGCGGTGACGGGGAGATTGTATTGAACGTCGCGTGGCCGGGCGGGTTCTTCGCCGTGCCACCGTTCATTGAGTTCTTTGCGTGTACGAATCTCGTTGCTGGCGCCTGGTCGTACATCGGCTGGACACAGGCTGATGAAGGGGCGACGAATGCCACCGCCGCCGTTGGGAAGGAGACGTTCAAGGACACGTTCCCATATGTGCTGTCCCGTCACTTCTCGTATGTTGAACGGCGTGGGGAGGCGGGGCTTGAAGTGACGTTGATGGAGACGCAGTTCCGTTGGTCGATATCCAATCGCGGAAACCGGAAACTGTCCCGGGAGGCAGATCCCTGCGAGAAGGTCCGGCTGGGACCGGGGGACAACCTCTATTTCTACATCCCCGGTTTCCCTGGTGGGATGTCCGTGGCGGTCACGAATGGGGCTTGGAAGTCTGAACGTGTCGAGCTTCCCGGGCGATTTGCCGACTCCCGGCACTTGGTCGTGTTTGACGATAGTGACTGCCGGAGCAGGGGGAAGGGGCGGGAGACGGCGCGAAACCATCGGATGTTCATCTACGATGTTGCCAATGCGGAGCTATTTGACGTTGAGAAAAACGGCTTTGAACGATTCGACTTGCCCTTTCAGGCTCTCTGGAAGGACAGGAGGGAGTACATGCGGCGGTTCTCCCGGAATCATTCCTCCTTTACATTGTCACGGGGGGCAAGGCGCATGTATTCAAAAGCCCGTGACTGCATGAGGACTGGAAAGGACAGGATTCCCCAGGGGGAAGGGGAACGCCTTGTCTCATGTTTCTCAGACGAGACCATGCCGTCCGTGGGGCGCGTTGTGGGGTTGGTGGAGATGACCAGAAAGGGGACGAACATCGTAATGGCGGGGATCGCCAAGATGTCCACAACTGGGTATGAGATGTTGGCACGGTACGATGACGCAGGTTCTCCCGTGCTTGTGCGCTTCCGCCAAGGGCGCAACGAACCGCGAATCATCTGCGAATACGATTCAACGGGACAGGCAAGAAGATTTGTCCAGTTGGGACGTACGCCGACGGAGCCCTCGTCTTTTTACGTGGATGGAGATGAGGATACGGGGATCAAGGTTGAGGACAGGGGACAGAGCGACGCCTTTGTCCGAAGCACGATCCCGCAGTTTTCCCATTTGGAGGCTTCGTGGCGCGACATGGAAGAATGAGGCGCTTGAAAGTCCTTGGTGAAGTACAGGGGCGTTTCGCATATTTCGCGTACGCTTTACGGTTTCCGTACCGGGCGGTGGACAGCGGCGGGGGGCGTATGCTACACTTGCCCGCAACCACGGCTTGGAGGTCGCGGGCGTCGCAGGGGCGTCCCGCCTGTCGCGGGAAAACGGAAGGAAGCGCAATGAGAAGACGGTCTGGCTGGTTGGCGTGTGCCGCGTGGGGGATGGCGTGGACGGTTCTGGGGGTGGCGGTGCCGGACCAGGTCGATCCGCGCGTGCGCGCCTACGTGGCGCCGACGCGGGTCGTGTGGACCAGCTCGAACGCGGGGGCCTACGGGACGCGCTCGGCGGTCAAGAACGCGGCGGGCCTGCTGGCGGCGAAGCACGGGCAAGTGCCGGAGAAGGCCTGGCTCAGGCCGAGCGGCTGCACGCTCGTGAACAACGGCGACTCGGCGGGCGTGCTCCTCGACTTCGGGCGCGAGCTCCACGGCGGCCTCCAGATCGGCAACAGCGAGTTCACGCACGGCTCGCGGGTCCGCATCCGCTTCGGCGAGTCCGTCGGCGAGGCGATGGCCGACGTCGGCGAGAAGGGGGCGACGAACGACCACGCCGTGCGCGACGCCGTCTACCAGCTGCCGCACCTCGGCATGCTGGAGATCGGCAACACGGGCTTCCGCTTCGTGCGCATCGACCTGCTGTCGCAGGGGAAGGCGACGCTTGAATTCGTGCGCGCGGTCTCCCTCATGCGCCCGATGCCGCGCGTGGGGGCGTTCCGCTCGTCCGACGAACGCCTCAACCGCGTCTGGGAGACGGCCGTGCGCACGGTCCACCTCTGCTGCCAGGACTTCCTCTGGGACGGCATCAAGCGCGACCGCCTCGTGTGGATGGGCGACACGCACCCCGAGACGCGCGCGATCCTCGCCGTCTTCGGCGCGGCGGACGTCCTGCGCGACTCGCTCGACTACGCCGCCGCCACGACGCCGCCCGAAACGGCGTGGATGAACGGCATGGCGAACTACACGCTCTGGTTCCTGCGCAACACGCATGACTGGTACTTCTACACGGGCGACGCCGCCTACCTGAAGGCGCGGCGGGACTACCTCGTCAAGACGGTCGAGCACGTCCTCGCGGAGACGTTCGGCGAGAAGGCCGCCTTCCGCACGCAGGGCTTCCTCGACTGGCCCACGCAGCACAACAAGCCCGCCGTCGACGCGGGCACGCGCGGCCTCGTGGCGGTCGCGCTCGACAACGCGGCGGCGCTCATGGACGTGGTGGGCGAGGCGGGCGTGGCGGCCCGCTGCCG
>OIWT01002797.1_pt1 | contig 17229 bp, 9 predicted proteins | sample 1587701 | NCBI WGS metagenome assembly OIWT01 (sample SAMEA3888904, study PRJEB22519) | human gut metagenome | biome: human gut; feature: human-associated habitat; material: faeces | place: Denmark | collected 2009
TGTGATTGCCATAAGATTATCTCCTTTGCTTTTTCTTTATCTTAACGCGATAATCCTGGCTTGTCATCTTTATGCAAATACATCATCCAACCTCAATTCATAATAATATTTAAATATTGCAATCGGAAACTCTCTTATATAACTATCCACATCATTTTTTGTGATGCCATGTATCTGCACAAATTGAGATACTTTGTCATGGGCCACATCATAGTTTTCATCCAGATACATATCCAGATTTTTTAATAAGTCAAGTAGCTGCAGCACATAAACATTTTCTTCATTTACCGGAACCACTGGTCTTCTTACAATGAATGTTCTCTTTCCAATTGGAATTTCTCGTATTTTTGCTGCCATGTTATTGCTAACAATCTCAACTTTATTTGGAACCTGTGTTGAAATTCCCAGCTGATTGGCAAATGTATTACCAGAATAGAAACCATCTACTTTTCCACCTCTGGAAACATACTTGTACCTGGCAACCATATCTGCATTTATGCCTACATTTGTTTTTAACCGTGATTTCTTAGGCAAATAATAAATGCCGTTCTCATATTTTTGTAGTTTTCCCTCATCACACAGCTTTTTTAGCTGCTGGTTTACTGCAGATTTTGTAATTCCCTCAATCACTATATCAGAAAAGAATATAGGCTCTGCTTCCTTATAATTATTTTTCAAGAATTCATATAACATAAACCTCATTCCTTTCCCTAAATTTTTGTAACTATAATGGTTACTTTTGTTAATAATATTCTATTCCTGTTTTTAAAATCTGTCAATGTTATTTTGATTGCTATGGTTAGTATATCCAAAGCAGAATAAAATATAAAAAAGAACTGTCACCCTTAGGATTCCTCCCAAAGCCAACAGATCTTAAATTTCCTCTTACATCTTCATACTCTTTGCCAAACTCGTCAGCAAAGCCGCCATCTCCGGATTGCCAGGTACTTTCATCAGCAGTTCGGGATCTACTCCCTCCGGTATCAGGCACCAATGGTCTTCATTACTGATACCGACTTGTGGTTCGCTACACTTGGCGGTAAATACCCGTGACTGGACTTGCACCAGCAAAATTAACGCCATGCTCAGCACACAAAATAAACGCGGTGGGGTTTCTTGATACCCGACCGCGTTTATCTTTGTCCGCTGATATACGGGCAAATCGATTTTTATTGTAGGTTACTTTCTTGCACCATCCGAGCCGATGGTATATCCGTCAATGGTGGTATTCACCGCCATCGTCCCGTCTGCGTAGAAGTAGTACCACTTACCATCGATCTGCTTCCAACCGCCGGCAAACATCATTCCGGTCGTCTTATCCAGCCAGTACCACTTCTGGTCGTCGGAGAGCAAGCCCTTCACTGGTTTCCCGTTTCTGTAATAGCTCCACTGGCCGCTGTCGTTCTGCTGCCAGCCGTTTGCGGTCTGCGGGTCAATGACGATCTTCACAAACCGCCGCAGGACGGTGGCGACTTCAGCGCGGGTGGCAGTTCCCTTGGGGTCAAAGCAGTTATTTGCCTTGCCAGCCAGGATGCCCGCCTGCTGCATGGCCTTGACCGCATCCTTCGCCCAGCTGCTGATCTGTGCGTTGTCCGCAAAAGTCACCGCCCGGAGGGTTTTCGGAAGGTCGTAGCCCAGCTTTTTGGCGTAATTTGCCATGATGACCGCCATCTGTTCCCGGTTGATGTTGGTGTCCGGCGCAAAGGTAGTGGCGGTAGCGCCTTCCATAATGCCGTTCTGCGCCGCCCAGTTCACATAGGGGGCATAGTAGGTGTCGGCTTTCACATCGGTGAATTTCCCGGTCTGGTAACTGTCCGGGTTGATGCCCGCCAACCGCCCCAGAGCTGTCACAAACATTCCTCTGGTCATACCGGTGCCCGGGCTAAAGGTGGTGTCACTTGTGCCAGAGAGCAGTCCCCTGCTGGCTGCAAAGAGGATATTGTCCGCAGCCCAATGGTTATGAATGTCGGTAAAGGCAGGGGCAGGGTTCTTGTAGCCCACGCCGTAAACGCTAAAATGACCGGTTTCAAAAACCACCGCTTTCAGGCTGGCATCGTAGCTGGATCTGGTAATCCACTCCACCTTGCCCGCATCGTCTACATAGACTGCATAGAGATTACCTGTCTGCTCACCCTTTGCCGCTGTGTAGGGCAAACGCACCGAGATGGTATGTCCATTCAGGCTGGTAATCGGCGTCTCTTTGCCGCCGGAGAGGTACACCAGCGACAGGTCATAGACCGGTCTTGTGCCGATAGCGGCTTTGGCCTCGGTGGAGCGCAGCGCATCCACCTTATTTGCCCGGAGAATGATGTCCCCTCCAGCGGAGGCGGCATCCAGCTGCTTCAGAGTATCCAGCCCGATATTAACCGAAACCAGATGGTCTGTTGCTACGGTAAACTGCCGGACGTTTTCTTTAACCAGCAGATCCAGTGTCTGCGCCTTGATGGTCACGTTAAAAGAGGTCTGGCCTGCCGCCGAGGTGATGGGAACGGTAACGGCAATCCCGTTCTCTGTGGTGCCGTTCTTTTTCGCATCCTGTTTGGTCTTGTCGATGGCGGACTGGACAGAGCTGTTGTCCACCGATACATTACCGTTTTTATCCGGCTTAACTGGCTTGGTTTCTCCGGTGACAGGAGAATCCGGTTTGTTCGGTTTTCCGGTGTCCGGCTGACTGGTATTTCCAGAGTTACCGGAATTGCCGGAGGAGGAACCTCCACCGCCATCCGGACCACCAGAGGAGGAATCGCCGCCGGAAGGCTGGTTGGAAACCGTCAACGTTCCAGGAACATAAGTGATCGCATAATTGTCATTTGACAGCGTACCAGTAATGTTGATTTTGGTTTGTCCGGTTTTGCTCATATCCGGCGTCTGCGCGTAAGTCAATGTTACCGTGCCGCTCAGGGTGTCTGCACCAACCAGACCTTCCACCTTGTAATCCTTATCTGCTTCCGGGCTGCTCAGGTCGGGCGCGGTGCTGCCGGTGTAGGCGCTCTGATCAAGCGCCGTAACGGTGACAGCTTTCTTCGCTACGGTCACAGGCAAGCTTTGTTCTGCCACATCTGCGTACTCTGCATTTCCCTGAACCTTGTACCAAACGGTGTATTCCCCGGCATTTATCGCTGTGGGGAGCTGCTCACTCCACTCAGAATTGCCAAGCCGGTAGAGCATTGTGCCGCCAGTGGTCTTGCCCGCTGTAACCAGCGCCTGTTCTGTACCATTGTAGGTCAGGGCGTTTGCCGTAGGTGCCGTAACAGTGGGGACAAGCTTGTTGGTCGCATTGACATTGACGGTCAGCGTGATGTCCTCATAGTTCGTGCTCTTGATTACCACGGTCACTGTGCCCACAGAGCCGGTGGTTTTCACGTCATTTTTCTGAATCGGCAGGATCAGCTTGCCATCTTCCACCTTCGCACCGTCGGCGTAATAGGTGCTGGACAAGTTGACCGTTGGTGCGCCGTAGGTCACTGTGCCGTACTCCTTGGGAGTTTCCAGCGTGGGCAGGGCGGGGAGCGCCACAGTGTAGGTCTTTTCGTGGCCGTTTACAATGGTCAGCGCGGTTTCCTTAGTAAAGTCGGGGACAGCGGCCTTGGTGATGTTGCCAGTCGTGGTGAAGCTGCTCTGCTTCAGGGCGTAATTCTTCGTGGTCTGCTCCATCAAGGTCACTGTGGCAGTGATGTTCTTGCCGTTGCCCACACTGGCATCGTCAAATCTGGCGGTCACGGTGTAGTCTGTTCCTCGGTTCAAGGTCACGTTGTCGAAGGTCACGCTGGTAATGTCCGCGTTTGTCGTGCCATCATAGGTCTTATCTTTTACCGCAACTGAAAATTGCAGTGGGTACTTAGAAATTTCCGGTACCACGGAATCTGTTAATGTCCTATCGTATGAAGCACTTGAATCTGTCGGTGTAAATTTCACGGTATAAGCCTTGTTATCTTCTACCTTCGGATAAATACCAGATGCTGAACTACTATTTTCCGGTTCCCAGCTCCAGGTTCCGGCTACCGGTTGATTTGCACCATTATACACACCATAACCAGAAGCCAGGGAAACCGGAATCTGAGCAAGTGAAACCCCATAAGTCCCTTTCGCATCCCACTTTGGTGTTCCGTTTCCTACAATTCTCAGTGTATCCTTGGTAGACACATTAAGCGGTTCCGTTATCTCAGAAGCAAATGCATTCTCTTTCGCCTTTATTCTGCTGGTTACCTGATATCCATGTGCCGGATATAATCCCTGAATTTTCGTACCGTCAATCCATGTAAATGCTCCGTCTGAATCTACATCACGGTATCCATACTCAATGTCATTTTCCGGATTAGTTCTGTTTATGGTAATCGTCGTACCGGTTATATCCACCTCACCCTCAGTTATTGCAGCCGGTGCTGCCGTTCTTTTAAGAATCGTGATACTTTTAGGTTTTCCGGCAAATTTCTTATCCGTGTTGCTTGCAGCATACCGATAATAAACCGTACTCTCATGATCGGAAGAAATGATGTCTGTAATCGAAATTCCTGATCCACTGCCCATTTTTGCAGATGTCCAGTTTGGCGAGGTATTGGTTCCGTTTACAATCACATACTGTAAAGATGAGGAAATTGTGATTTCTTCCTTCCGATAATCAATATTCGGCTTGTTCGATTCTTCCGGAATCGCCTGTGTTTGCAAATCCGCCACCAAAACCGCTTCACTGGCTGACATGGACGAGGATGCTTTCTTGCGAATATAGAATGGTACAGACCCACCATTTTCACGAATGTTATTCAGCAGCCCTGTCAGACGAACCTTACCACCCCGTCTTATAGTTGTCCATGACTGTGCATCCTTAGAAGCAGCATACTCCAGATCGCAGGAAGCTTTATTCTCTAAAGTCTCCTGTTCGTAATTGATAGAAACATCAGCAGCATTAGGTGCCTCCTGCCGCACTTTTTCTGTCTGGAAATTTACATAGGTTACATCAAGAGATAACGTACCATCCTTTTTAATCATCAATCTGACATGATATTCTTTGTCCGGAGCTAAATCCTCAATAGTACACTCATAGTTTCCGGAAGAACTTTCCGTAAGTGGCCTTCCTTTCGAGAACATTTCATCTAATGTCCCTGTCTGCTCATCCTCGCCGGAGGATAATAAAAACTTAACCTCTGCTCCGGGAGTTCCTGTTGCCTTAAGTGTAGCAGTCGCTTTTGTTTCAGAAATCGTCTTAATATCCGTGACAGTTGCGGAAGTGATACTTGCCGCATTATTATTAGAATATGTCTGAGTAGCTGGATCATAATATACCGTCTTACTGTACTTGCGGAAATGCGGGTAATCCTCCGTTCCAATCACCTGTCCCCACGTACCATCTGATTTTTCACCGTTTAATTTATAGGCAATTTCGCCGGATTTCAGTTTTTCTTCGCTTATAGTAGTAATTCCACCCAAAGAACTAAAATCACCCTGTGTTGTCTCATAACAGTTCGTAAAAGTAGTCCTACGATCATTCGGGCGCTTAGTTCCTTCCAGTTTTCCTGATACAGCCAAGCAATTAGTCACCGTTCCTTTAGTCGCCGCTCCGTTTGAAGAACTATATAAAAAATCTGTTCCTACTACAAAACAATTCTGAATTTTGACATCATACATAGCGGTACGACACAACCCACAAGTCCAATCACCTTCAAACACCAGCCCTATATTTTGTACACTCCCATGTTGAATCCTTCCCACCAGTCCCCACTTATTTGTATCGTCCTTAGCAGGTCGCAGTCCGGAAATTACATGGTAATTTCCCTCAATAGTCCCCTCGAAAGACCTAGTACCAGATTTGTCTCTAATGCTTGTCCAGTCATATCCGGCCGGGATCTTAATATCCTTCATCAGCTTCAGATTGCTCTTCTTATTAAAGTTTTTATCATCATTAAACTGCTTTGCAAACCAGAAAAGCTGACCGGCATTATAAATCTCATAATATCCCTTCCAATTTTTGGGCTCCTGATATGCACCACATGCTTCACAAAATCCATCTGCATTATAATGCTCATGACTACAAACGGTATCACCATAAAACATCGCAATTTCATTTGGTGTTATTGTCGAAATCGTCTCACCTGATTTTGTGATCGGATTGCCGTCATTTAAGCCCGGTACCGTCACCGAAATCTCTGTTTTATTCTTATTTTCCGGCAGATATACCGTCAGATGTCCCGTGTTCACTTCATCATACGAAATCTGCATGGAAGGAATGACCATAGCTGCACTTTGACCTTCTTGATTGATCAACGGTTCACCATTCTGCTTGACCGTGATATCGGTTGCCTGTAATATCTGATCGCTCGTGATCGCCGTGGAAATAAATTTTAATCTTGTCTCATAAAGAGGAGCTGCGGCCTTCAAAGTGATCGTTGCATTCTTATCATCAACATCAGCAACGTCAGCTTCCATCCGATAAACATAGTCTCCAACCGTCACCGTTACCGTTACCGGTGTCCCTGGCGTTAATGGCTTCAGATAATTGGATGCCTTAAGTGTACCTTGATAATCGCTCACCTTCATCGTCCCTGCATTCCAGGTAATCCCTCCCACGCTGATTGTCACCGGATAAGTGCTTTCGGTGAATCGTACATCCGCAATCGTGCCCTGAATGGCATAGTTTTTCAGTCCGGAATTTTCACTTTTCGGGAAATAATCACCACCATTTAAGTTGACTACTTCCTGATCACTGATGGAAATGGAGCCCACCAAGGTACCATCTACACGGGGCTTCTCTGCGACACCGATCGCATATACTTCATTATTATATGCAATGGCTGAAACCGTTCCGCCATTGATCACAATATCACCATACCTGTATCTACCTTCGCCTATCGGTTTTGCTCCACCGCCGCCAGTGCCGATTGCGGCTCCGGGGTGTCTTCCTGCGTTCGTAACATATCCTCCACAGGCTGTCACATTGCCACCGTTGATCTCAATCCGATCCACGCAGCCGTACGCTCCACCGCCAATTCCTGCTCCACCGTATACATTTTTAATATCCATGGAGTAGTTTCCATGTCCGCCCTTGGCATACACAGTTCCGCCGTTGATGACAATGGTACCGATGCCGCCCTCTAAACCGCCGCCAATACCTGCTGCTATCCCGCTGCCATAAGCTTCGATATTGCCTCCGTTGATCTCAATCGTCCCCAAGGAACCCTTTCTCATGCTCGACGCACCAATTCCGGCGCCTCCTCCACCGGTTGCTTTTAAGCTTCCCTCTCCGCTGATCGTCAGGGTACAGCCTTCCGGCACATCAATAGCCGCACACCTATCACCGCCCTTGAGTGTATTTTTTCCCTCCAGAATCAGATTCAGTTTTGCACCATTTGCCAGTCGGATCGCCGGTATCCAGTTACTTGCTGTCGTAGCGTTATTGTCGATCGGAATCTGGATATCCAGATCCGAAATCGTGATTGTAGCCTCCACACCACTAACCAGAATAACATTGGTCATACTGCTTCCCGTGATAGTCGCATCATTATACTGTTCCAATGTGCTGCTGTTGATGACGATACCGCCATTCGCAATATCATAAGTATCTGTTGATGCCAGCAAAGCGATTCCGCCGTCCATGCTGACCTCGATCTCCGGAAGCTCCACGCCCTCTGCCAAAATATACTCTCTCGGAAGAACCGGAAGATAATAATAGAAACCACTTTCATCTTCCCGGTTCTCATCCAGCTCCCAAGTAACACTGATATCCGTCAGCACCGGGATATCTTCTGAGATTTCCTCATCTTCAAACTCATAATCCTCAAGAAAATCTCCGGCATTGCTGTCGGTAGCGATCAGAAACGTACCCTGCTGGTCTTTCTGCTGGTCTTTCTCCTGAACTTCCTGTTTATCTGCTTCCTCCTCATCATTACTATCCGGCACATTTTCTGAATTTTCTGTTTCCGGAGTTTCCTCCTCATCATTGCTATCCGGCATGTTTTCTGAATTTTCTGTTTCCGGAGTTTCCTCCTCATTATTGCTATCCGGCACGTTTTCTGAATTTTCTGTTTCCGGAGTTTCCTCCTCATTATTGCTATCCGGCACATTTTCTGAATTTTCTGTTTCCGGAGTTTCCTCCTCATTCAGATTTTCTTTCTTTGCATTACTGCCGGCAGCAATTTCCGAGTCTTCTTTCTTATCACGGTCGTCTGCTGCCGCTTTCTCATCTTCCGCGCCCTTATCGCGATCCGCATTATTTTTCTGATGATCCACGTTCTTATATTCCACCACCGAAGCCTCGATCGTCTCCGGGAAATTCAGATAATCCTCAAAGTTTTCTCCGGCATCCGCAGGGATCTGAATATGCGCAACCTCCTCCGGTAATTCCGTAAATCCCGTGATCACTTTCAACTTTTTTGTAGGGACTGCAGCAAACGTTGCAGACGGTATGCATAACTGCATCGCTATCATTGCCGCCAATGCTGCAGATACGATCTGCCATTTCTTCTTTTTATACCTCATATCCATTTCCTCCTAGCGTGACGGTTTTGTTCTCTCCGGTAATATTTTTTATTCATACGTTTCCTCCTCACCTGATTCATTACTTCCCCTTTTTCCCTAAAGCAGCCGGGATACTGCCTCCCGCAGCTGATATTCCGTCACAGGCTTCACCAAAAAGGTGTCCGCCTGCAGCCTGCGGCTTTGGGGTTCAAACTCTGCCTGGTCGCTGATCCACAGGAGAGGGACATCCCTGCTGTACCCTCGTATGCTCATGCAGAAATTCATCCCCCTGGCTCCGTCCTCCATGACCACCACAGCATCATAAGGCCCATCCCGCTGCATGGCATAGGTACAAAACACGCCGTTATCAAAGCGGTCTACTTTGCCCAGCTTCATCAGCAAAGCGGTTTCTTTTTCTTTCTGGCTATAACTGCATAGCGCAATTCGCATGTTCGCACCTCCATTTCATGATGGGTTTTATCGCCTCATATAGCTCCTGATCGGAGCAGTCTGCCGGAAGAAACACAGGGATACGCAGGTGATACGCGATCAGGGCGAAGTTTTTATCATCGCTCCACCAGACAAGCGGTGTTTCCGGTGCCAGCTGCTTTGCCTGAATGGCAGCCTCCAATCCCCTTGCCCCGGTCATGGCGATGACAACCGCATGGTAGCGGCTCCGCCGGAGTGCCTGAGCAAGCTGGTTCTCATTCCACAATTCGTCAATCGCAAGCTGCCCATCCCCATCAAAAAGGGAGCGCAGCCTGCTTTCAAACCATTCCATATTTCTCAGCTCCGTACAAAGTGCGATTTTCATGCTGAGCCTCCTTTCCTGAAAAAAAAATAATCCTACCCGGAGGGCTTTTTATTTGATAGGAATTTCCTATCACATAAAAAAAACAGACCTTCTCATCGGAAAGTCTGGTAGTATAATTAGGGTAGCATCTTGTCAAGGGAAATGCAACCGACTTTGTTTAAGACGCAGGTTTCCTGTTTAAGACGCAAGTTTTTCCTGCGGTTTTATGTTATACTAATATTGGATTATTGTGCAAAGGAGATGGCACGATGCAGATTGCGATTGTGGATGACAGAGCAGAGGACAGAGAAGAACTGTCTGCCTGCCTGGAAAATTATATGAAAAAGCATCAGCTGGACTATACGCTGACAGAATTTGAGGACGGAGAGAATTTTCTGAAAGCTGCCGCCCAGGTCGATTTTCAGCTTGTCTTTATGGACATCTATATGGAGAACATGGATGGAATAGAGGCCGCCAGAAGGCTGCGCCAGAAAAACAGGCTCTGTAAGATCGTTTTTCTGACCATTACAGAAGATTATGCCCGGATGGGGTACAGCCTGTCCGCCAGCTATTATCTGCTGAAGCCGCTTTCGCTCCATCAGGCAGATTTTGAAGAAGCGATGGAGCTGTGCCAGCTAAAACCGCCCTATGAAGTGATGACACTTTCGGTTATGGCTGACCGTCAAAAGCTGGAACTTCCCACAGAGAAGATTCTATACATAGATTATCAAAACCGTATGACACGGATTCATACGGCGGAACGCGTGATACCGGTAAGCGGAGGCTTTCAGGAGGTCACTGCCGCATTGCAGAAGGACAAGCGTTTTTTGCCCTGCTACCGGGGCGTTTTAATCAACATGGATTATATCAGCCATGTTGACAGCCAAACCTTCCGTTTGATAAACGGGGAGGCACTTCCGATTGCTCTCCGCAATGGAAAACAGCTGCGGGAAACCTACCGTCAGTATGTTTTCTCTGGAATGGGGCGTATCGTATGAGAATGAAACAAATACGCAGGCGTATTCTGGGGGGCTGTCTGGCCTGCCTCCTCTGCCTGACCGGCAGTATCCCCGCATTTGCCGCTGGAACTGCAACCCCAGCCAACGCCAATGAAAGAAGGGAGAATCCGCCGGGTTTAGAAAACAAAGCTTCAGGGGCACTGGATAGCGGAACCCCGGAAACACCGGAAGCATCGGAAGAAATACCCCTCGTCCTTGTCACGGAAATACAAAAGGAAGGCGAACTGCTCTCCCTGCCGGATTTCACCCTGCCCCTTAGAGCCACACCGTCTGATGATGACCTGGAGGAAATTTATCAGCTGGCCCTTCAGTATCAGACCGTTTGCGCCACTGTAACAGCCGGTGAAGAAATCCGGCAGGAAACATTTTCTGTCGCATGGGATTTTTCAGCCATTGACCAGACCACTCCGGGAGAATATGCCGCAGCAGGCCGGATTGAACTGCCGGAGGGGTATGCCTTTGGTGAAGCTGTATTGCAGGAGCTGCAGATTTCCGTCCGGGTGGAAGAAATGCCGCCTGCTGTCATTACTTCCATAGAGCAATGGTATCCTTATACAAATGCATTTGCGCTCCCACAAGGCAGCGAAGTTGAAGCGCTGGAAGAATTATTCGCCACCTCCCCGTATTATCTGGAATGCTATGCGAAGAACGGAACCAGCTACACCGCTGTGGTGGAATGGGATTTTTCCGGTATTGATCTGAATACTGTGGGACTGTACCATGCAGCAGGAAGGCTGACCGCACCGAAAAATACCGTATTTGCGGATCGTGTCGATTTCCCTGAAATTACAATTCCTGTTTCTGTTCAGGCTCCGGATAGACCAGACATTAACTGTTTTCTGGCCGCCAGAGGAAACCTTTATTTTCCCTGGGTCACACCGCCGGGAGAACTGGATAAAATCAGTGTATGGCTGTCCGAAAACAACGGTTCATGGAACCAGCTGGAAAATGGCATTTACGTGGGACGGGAAATGCTCTCGATTGCTACCCGTCTGCTGACGCCGGGCAGCGGTTACCGCCTTCAGGTTGATTATGACGGCGGACAGACCGGCATCCTGTCCTTTACCTACGCAGATGAAATTGTCCTTGAAGGGTATCATGAAGGCGACCGGGATGGAGGGGATGCAGGCGGAAATCCACCCGACACCATCATTCAGCCGCCTCCTGAAGATACCGACGATCAGGATGACGGTTTCGCAGACAGGCCCTCCACAAAGCCTTTAAGATCGCCTGCAACAAATGGCGGTGGAACGAATTCCGATGATTCTGAAAAAGCACCACCGGTCAGCGGGGAAAATGATCCTGCGGATCACAAGCCTTCCGAGCCATCCTGGGATGGAAAGGATGATTCCATAGATATAGATAAAGACGATTTCCCATCGGAACAGGCAAACGGTGATACAGAGGAAGATACCGCTTTACAGCAGCCCCCTGAAGTACGGACGATTGCCGGCGCTCCAGAGCTTACCGCTCCCAATCCTGCCTTGAAGCTTTCAGAAAACAGGAAAGATTCAGTGCAAAGCGCTATAACCGTTCCCCAGGAAGTCGCAGATTCCCAAAACTCTGCTTTTTCAGAGTTCTTCGATGAAACCACTGACCGGATTTCCGGCACACGCTTTTTGATGATGCTGCAAACAGGGGAGCAAAGAGCCGTCTTTTCCAAACAGGGAATCACCATCAGCATACCCAAAGATGCCTTGCCGGAGGGTATCCAAAACGAAGATCAGATTGAAGTCATCATCCAAAAGGATACGGATGGCGGTTTTTCTTTTTCGTTTTCCATCAATGGAACTGTGCTCAACTCCCTGCCGGATGTTTCTGTCATGCTGCCCTATCCAAATGCCCCGGCAGCCGGCACATTGTTCCTTTGTGATGAAAGCGGCGTGGAAATCCCCATGACCGGTTACGACGATACGGCGAAAGCCGCTTCCTTTCAGATCAGCCATACAGGGACTTACACCATTGTGGGAAAGGAAGATACCGCTTCCCTGGCACATGCTGCCGACACAGAGCACAGCTGGCCGCCCATATTCTTTTTCATTCCGGTCTGTCTGGTCCTTCTGTCTGCCGGTGAATTTTTCCTAAGGAGGAGGCGAAAATAAGATGGTATCTTCTGTGGTAAAAAAATATGCTGCCTTATGTATGGTCTGCCTGTGCTCATCCCTGTTTTTTCTTGGCCTGTATCAGTTCAATAATAAATATGGTCAGGACACAATCCAGGCGGCAAATGGGATTCTGGCGCTTTCTGAGGAAGAACTTCAAAAGTCACCGGTGCGCTTTCTGGTATCCGGCTGGGCATTTTATCCTGACGCGCTTTTGACCCCGGAAGAAATACGGGATGAAAGCCATTATATGCGCTACCTTTCCATCGGAGAGCAGACCAATTTTTCCAGTCCTGCAAGCCCTTCTCCCTATGGCTGCGGGACTTACCAGATGACATTCTTTCTGCCGGAACGGAAGGAAGTGTATGCACTGGAAATCCCGGAAGTGTTTTCTGCTTACAACCTTTATCTGGATCAAGACCTGATCCTGCAAATGGGGGAACCTGCACATGGGACACCATTGGTTCAAAACCGCATGGTCACTTTTCATGGCGGAAAACCGGTCACACTCACCATAGCGGTCAGCAACTATGACCACTTTTACGGAGGGATTGTTTATCCGCCTGCTTTCGGAACGATGCTGGCGGTCAATACAACCAGAGGAATCCGGTTTGCATTCTGCCTGTTTGGCTGTACCGTTACCTTTGTCTGTGCGCTGCTGTCCTTTTATTTCAGCCGCCGGATGAAACAGAAAAATACATTCCTGTTCGGACTGATCTGCCTTGCCATGTGCGGCCTTTCATCCTATCCTGTGCTTCATATGCTGGCTGCGGTTCCCGTATTCCCCTGGTACACGATTGAACTGTTCTGTATCTATCTGGTTACCTGGCTGATCGTAGTTCTGCAAAACCGGATATGCAGGCCGGGCTTCCTGCCTGCGGCCATCAGTAATGGGGTGGGCGCTGCCTTCCTGGTATATGCGTTTGTGTATGGCATGATGGCTTCCCATCTCTCCCTTGGAGCGATTCGTTTCTTCTCTGCATCGGTCTTTTGTTACAAGGCGGCATCTGCACTCTATCTGCTTATCATCGCTGTGCTTGCCATTCACAGAGGAGAAAAACGGAGCAGGCCGATCTTCTATGCTGCGGCAGCCGCAACCTGCGCCTTTATATGGGATCGCCTTCTGCCGGTTTATGAGCCGGTTATCGGCGGTTGGTTTGTGGAATGGGGCAGCTTTTTCATAGCAGCCGCCATCGGTTATTCCCTCTGGCGCGATGTGGTAGAGGGGTATGGAAACAGCCTGATTTTTCAGGAAGAACGCAAGCAGGTCATCCGTCAGCTTTCTATGCAGACCGAATACAGCCGTCAGGTTTCTGAAGCAGCGGCAGAAAACAGAAGGCTGATCCACGACATCAAACACCATCTGCACACCATAGACCGCATGGCCTCTGAACGTGGGCAGACGGAGATCTGCTCCTTCCTGTTACAGGTAGAGGAACAGGTTGCGGCGTCATCGGGTCACTCCTATGTTGCGTTCTGTAAAAATCCCGTCGTAAATGCGCTGATTGAATACTACTACGGCATGGCGCAGATACAGGGGACAGAATTTCAGGTGCGGCTCGATCTTCCTGATCAGATGCCGCTTACCGATGTGGAACTGTGTACGGTGCTGGGCAATCTTTTGGACAATGCCGTTGAGGCGTGCAGCCGCCAAAAGCAAGGAGTGCGCCGCATTTTAGTTGCCGGCGAAACCAAAGGCAATATGTATTTTTTGAAGATTGAAAACACTTACGACGGGCTGGTCTTTCAGGAGGGAAAAACATTCCTCTCCCGAAAGGGCGCATCCGCTGATCACGGAATCGGGCTTTCCTCTGTCCGAAAAATCATTGAAGGCCATGGCGGTGATCTCGATCTTGTTCCCGGTGAGGAATCCTTTCTTGTTGGAGTTACAATACAGATGTAAAAACTGTTTTTTGAGGCGCATTCAGATAACATAGGCAACTTCGGCGTATTCGCTGTTTTAAAGGTTTTGCATCATTTGAACAATATAATAATCCCTGCGAACCGCATCAGCAGGAACTCCTATATAATCTGCTACAATGGCAATCAGTTCTTCAAATTCTTCTTTATGCTCGTGCAGGTTCATAGAATTCCTCCATTTCTGGAATTGCATACGATGAGAGGGCTGATAAAAACTGGTGCAATATCTTTCCGAAGTTTTACCACATCTATTCTGTGTAGTTCCTCCAAAAAGGAAATTTGGATTTCCTCTGCAAGAATATCAAGCAAAATGGAAAATTATATTTTTTCGGTGCTCGCAAGCACCATAAAATAAAAAATGCAACAATGAATTTTTACGATCATTGCTGCAAAAAATGCACGTTCCCAAGGGGAATCGAACCCTCAACTAGTGCTTAGGAGTTCAAGTCCATGCAGAAAACACATATCATTATCTGTAAATCTAAGTCAAGGAAAGTCTTGATTTTTCTACCCTTCCTGTAAATCCATGTCAAAATAAGAAAACAGAAAATCATTCAAGTAAAACGGCTTTCGCTGACAAAATGATGACACTGTCATCCTAAGGGTTCAACCATTCCGTTCCTGCGAATTCATATTTATGGCTACCATTCTCATTTAGCAATGCAGTAATGATAACACTGTTTTCTTATTAGATTACTTATATTATAACGTGTGCGAGGTCGGATGTCGATTGTTTTTTGACCATTATTTACCCCTTTTTACTATCATCAATTACCTTTACCAATTCCTACAATTTTATTCTCTCATATATTAATAAATTCAAGTGCTCGTCCATAATTGTATAGTTTGGTAAGTGTATAATTAGCAATTTCAGCTTTTGAAGTGCTTTTACGCCACATAAATTCTAGTCTAATCTCTTTATTTCCAATTTTGCACAATAAATCTGTTCGCCTTGTTAATCCACTTCCAAAATTTTGTTCTGTCAAATACTGATCAATATAACCATTTTCTTTCAAGGCTCTTCCAAAAGCATCATTGAGCAAACGATCGTTTGTTTGTGATATTTCTAAAAGTTTCCCAAATGAATTAATACTGTTTGTTCCAGTAACACCTTTTTTCCCCATTAGCTTTGTATCCATTTGAATCATTCTCACTAACTCAGAATTTTGTAATCTCTCAACTATTTTAGGATCCTTATTCAACAACATTCCCTTCGCTTTCATAACAGACCTTAAATCATCATTAGCATAACTTTTTACAATAGATAATGCGTCAACAATTGGAATATATATAATTTTAGTATCCAAATAATTTGAAAGTAATGCAATTTTATCGGGTATCTTCTTTAAATCTTGAACCAGATTAGCTTCTGTAGAGACTAATAACCTTTGTACATCGGCATCCAAAAATTCACCTTTTGTTAATGCCTCTACGTCCTTTGATGGTTCATTTTGCCCTAAAACAATTACCCACATTTTACAATGGTCTTTTACCTTCAAATTTCTAACAAAATATTTATTTTTCCGTACTTCACTGTTTATTAATTTTAAGTACTCACCTATTGTACTCACACCATTAACATAATTATCTGCGATTTCATCAGTTATTCCAAAATCAAGTAGTGTTTTTCCGTTATTTAATAATTCTACAGTTTGTTTTGCAATATTCACAAATTGGGTTTTATCAGGACCATCAAAGGAAAAATATGTGTCCTTTAATCCTAATAAAGCAGTTCCTCCTACAGTACGAGAGGTTTCTACCAAATTATCCACTATATCTTTGTCATTACAAGGCCATACAACTAAAGACTTCTTTCCTTTTGGGGAACGAATAAAACTGTTAATCATATGTATTGCGGCCGTAACCTCAGTATTGCTCATATCCAAAATGGATTCTCGACCCTCAATAATCACTATACGAAGTTCATATTTACTTTCTGTTAATTTATTTATTTCACTACGTATATCCATTTCATTTGAAATCGTCAATATTTCAACATTTTCAATAAATAAATCCAGTGTTCTTAAAAAAGTTGTTTTCCCACTTCCAGAATTACCCAAAAGAATTAAAAAAGAGCCCCTCCCACTACTATATATTTCTTCATAAACATCTTGAATAGTATTAATTCCATAATCAACCGGTGCTATAATCTTTGTTATATCTCGATCACCTATTGTTTCATATAATCCCTCAAACCTATCTGGTAATAGAAATCTCTCATTCATAATGCATCGTCTCCCTATATAAGATACTAAAAAATTATAGTATGATAACTTTCTTATAAAAAATTCTTACTCTTATTTGTCTTCTGATATCAGCATACATAACTCATCTGATAATAATTCATTCACCGCTGACTTGTGCTCCAATAGTTGTTCACATGATCCAACAATTATCTCAGAAAATTTTGTTTCTCCATGCCTTCTTCTTAATACCAAATCTAAATTCTTTGCTTTCGATAAATTCAACTCATTTCCTTTTAACAATGTCATTGGCTTTGCGTTACCCACGACAAAAAATCCTAAAGTAGCACTAACATTACCAGCGGCTAATGAACATCGTATTCTATTCTTTTCAAAATCTTCTTCAACCGACGTTCCCGTAGAAAACATATTCATAATAGATGGTAACGAATTTATTTTTCTCCTAACAGAACCTTTTACTTCTTTTTCATTCTGCTCCTTTTTACAAAAATCAAAATCACATTCTTCCAATGAACCCTTATAACACTTCTCAAAAAATGAGGCAGCATCCAAATTTGTATGTAATCCTGTAAGATGCAGATAATTGTCCTCATGTGCACTTACTATATAATATTCATTTTTTTCAAACGCTTTAGAACATAGCAAATATTCATATTCAACATAATATTTCTTATATAAATCTGCACATTGAATAACTGTTTCTTTTACGCGTTGCGAAAAACTCTTTTGTTCCTCCATTAAAC
>OIWT01002801.1_pt1 | contig 17196 bp, 22 predicted proteins | sample 1587701 | NCBI WGS metagenome assembly OIWT01 (sample SAMEA3888904, study PRJEB22519) | human gut metagenome | biome: human gut; feature: human-associated habitat; material: faeces | place: Denmark | collected 2009
TTTGCTGTGGTGGCTGCTGTGGTTGTTGCAATGGTTGCTGGGATGGCTGCTGTGGTTGTTGCAATGGTTGCTGGGATGGCTGTGTTAGAGGCTGTGTTAGAGGCTGTGTTGGAGTGGTCGGAGGATGGTTGGCAGGCACAGCAGGCACAGCAGGCACGACAGGCACAGCAGGTACAGCAGGCACGACAGGCACAGCAGGCACAGCAGGCACGACAGGCACAGCACCGGGGAGAGAGAAGAGGGGTCGGGGGACGGCGGTGCGGAGGCAGCTGAGGAAGAGGCGCTCGGCGACGAGGAGGTGCTCGGGGTCGGAAGGGCAGAGGAACGCGGAGAGGTCCAGAGCGGGGTTGATGTGCGAGAGCGTGCGAAGGGTCAGGAAGTGGTTGGAGATGACGGCGCGGCGTAGAGAGCCCGCGGGGACGGCGAGCAGGGTGTCGTAGTGGGAGAGGAGGAAGAGGGCACATTGGTAGAGGTTGAGGGAGGAGGGGTTGGAGGGGTGGGGCATGGGCGTGTTGGTGAATTGGAGGATGATGAGGGGGAAATGACGGACCATGTATAAGACGTCACGAATCAGGTTGAGCTCGCACCCTATGCATCAACCCGAAAAGAGGAACCGAACCGTCCACGATTACGCCTTGAATGGAGTAGGGGGAGAATCCCTTCTGGATGATGACATAGTCGAGCTGAATCGCATTCTTGACAACGCAGGTATCGTTGAATCCGGATTCTATTCATCAGCACAGCGAATACGGGAATCACCGAGGTTATCCAAGATATATTTGATCTGCGTTGGCGTAATTTGCACGTCAATACGTTCCGTATTCTTGGTAAGCAGAGATTCCGCTGTCTGCGCAATCTGCTTTCCCACAGCGATTGATCCGTTCTTCACACTCTGAAACAACCCAGAAAGGCTGTCTGCGATGGATGAGGACCCAGACGTCCCTTCCGACTGACCTCCCTGGCGAAGAGCACTCACGTTTTCCGTGACAGTCTGCTTCACTTTACGCGCGAACTTCTTCACCCCCGAAAAATCAAAGGACATGGATACTTGATTCTGGGATCGATTCCTCCTTCTTTCTGGAAATGAGGCTGCAGTGGATTAGACTATCGTGATGCAGTCTATGCAACAAAGAGAGAAAGCGGAAACGAAATCGGGGCGTTTTCCGACGATCAAAGATACAGACAAACAAAGAATCAAATGGACAAAACAAAAGACGGCTGTAGTACCTCAAGCGAAGAGGACAACGTAGCCGTCGCCAAAGCGGAAATGGTGAAGAAGGCGAGGAATGACGAACTCAAGAAGTTGAAGGAGAAATTTGCAAAGGGTAGGAAGCGTGCATGTGGTTTCAAGCATAGTTCAAAAGTACAACTCCAAGGCCGTGGAATTAGAAGCCCGGAGACTCAATAACGATTCGTAACGCTTGATGTGCTTGGCTGATAAGCAGATATGCAAAGAACGAAGCGAGACAGGAGTGGATCAAGGCGAAGGAAGAAGAACGGAAAAACATGAAACTGAAGGGAATCACCGAAAAGAACTCGTAAGGACATTGCCACATTCCGTGAATTGCAGACATCTTCTCGAAACGGCAGAAGCGAATCAGAGACGCGCCGAGAGCAAGAAGGAAAAGGAAAAGAATGCGGTAAACAACTACGGATGGAACGTGTTCAGCGAAGTCGGAATATAGAAACGCAGTGATGTCTAGGATTCCCTGTATCGCGGCTATGAGAAGCGGCTAAAGAATCTGCCCACGACGCCGGAGAGTGCGGCCAAGGCAGAGGTCTCCGGCGAGGACTACATGGACTACGCGCAGCAATCGCGACTGTCGCAAGATGTCATCGATCGCGTCGTGAACGACCAGAAGAAGCGCGACGAGAAGAACCAGGACTTCAGCAAGCGCCGTACCTAGTGGGAGCGAGGAATGGGCGTAATGCGTAGCTTCAAGCAGGAGAAGGTGGACTACATCAGCGAACGCAACCGCTCCTTCAACCAGAGACTGGGCCGCTACTACGACCGCTTCACCGCGGACATCCGCGCAAATCTGGAGAGAGGCACGGCCGTGTAGGCTTGTTTGTTGCAACGAAACAGGTCATGTGAAGTATAATACAAGAGCAACCCCCAGAAAGACCAGGACGCAGATCAAGCAGATCGTCAAAAACACCACGCAAAGCGTGTACTGCCTCTCGTACCGTTGGTTTGCTACGCCTCACGTCATCACAACACACCCACCTGCCTCCGCCTCCTTCAAGTTCAAGTCAATCGGCATTACGAGATTCCTCCTTCGCTCATACTTCTGCTCCTCCAGCTCCTGTTCTTGCATCGCTATCTCCAAATCCCCCGCCTCCTGCGCCGCTCTTGCCTCGATCTCTCCCACCCCCACATCCCCCAACTCCTTCATGCCCAGGTCGTGTCTCCGGTAAAACAGCATGTACGCGTTCGCCGTCTGCACCTCGCTCGCCCTCATCTCCCGCACGTACTCGTCGTTGTACTCCACCCACCGCCACGCGCCCTTCACGCACTCGCGGCAGTAGGCGTAGTAATGCCCGAAGTCCGCCGTTCCGCTGTGGTTGCACACGCAGATCAGGTCGTACACGGCGGGGGGCGCGTCCACGGGGCTGAGCGAGTACCCCGAGAGGTCCAGGCCCTCCAGCGGGAATTCAACGAAATCCGTGATCTTGCTGCGGTACCCCGCGAGAGGGCTCCGCCCGTCGATATTCGCGTTGTAGGAAAAGCGCTTGAGCAGAAACACGAGGATGGGCGGCAGGACCGTGATGCGCTGATCGAGATCTTCCTTGCCTCCGTGGTGGCAAAACGAGCACACCTCCGTGGAGTCCACCACAGTGCAGAAGTCCAGACAGTCCTCCAGGCGGATCGGGCTGTTCCGCGGGAATGACAGCGATTTCTTCCGCATCGTCGCCAGCTCGACTCCGATGTTCTTCTTGATGTTCTTCTGCGTTGCTGTCGCGTCCGTCGATTTCAGCGCGTTCGCATCGTCCGATGTGCCGGCGATCACGTTAATCACGCTCGTGAAGGACAAAAAGTCCGTGCAGTGGAGAGAGTTCCTCAACCGAGTGAGGATGGCGAAAGTGCTGTCCGTCGGCGCGCCATCTCCGATTCGATGGTCATGCAGGTCCGCTCGCGTCAGCGCATGGATCCGCTCCGCCTCCATCACCGTCTCCCCGAACGGGTGCGCCAGCACCACCGCACCCGCTTCCAACGGCGTTTCCTCCTCGCCCACCTCGCCCCCAAAGATTTCACTCCTCGCCAGCGCGTCGACGCACACCTTCGCGCGCCGCTGCTCCGACGCCTTGCGCGTCCGCACGCCCGCGCCCTCGTTGGGTGCGTAGAGCGCGTGCAGCAGGCGGGCGCAGCGGCGCGTGGTGATGGCGGCCGTCTCGGCGGAGAACACGACCAGGAGTACTGGAACCGCCTCCGCGCAGAGGGCGTAGGGAGTGGTGGGAGTGAGAGTGGAGGTGGCTGTGATGGTGGGAGTAGCAGTAGGAGTAGCAGTAGTAGGAGTGGAAGTGGGAGTGGTGGGAGTAGCAGTAGGAGTAGGAGTAGGAGTGGTTGGAGTGGTGGGAGTAGGAGTAGTGGGAGTAGTAGGAGTAGTAGGAGTAGTAGGAGTAGTAGGAGTAGGCGTAGGAGTGGGAGTAGGAGTAGGAGTAGGAGTAGGCGTAAGAGAAGCAGTAGCAGTAGGCGTAGCAGCAGCAGACTGAGGCTTTAGAGACACGCAGGAAAGGAAGAGGGGCGTGTGGAGGGCGGGCAGGAGGAAGAAGGGGATCTGCGAGTGAGATGGGAATGACGAACCGACCAGATACCCCAGCAGACAGCTGCTGTCCGAGCCGACCAGTACGTCCGCGAGGGGCGTGTGCGGGTGCAGACACCGGTACTAGGCGTGAAGAACCGCGGGAAACAGCACTTCGATGCAATGAGTGTCTGGGTTCAGCGAGCCCTTGACAAAGACGAGATCGCAGCGCTGGGAGGTGCCGGAGAGGAGGAGGGAGTGGAGCGCGCGCTCGCGGACCTGCTGGAGGAGGCAGTCCTGAGGCACAACCACATCGACAGTGATGATCTCGAACTGGGGGACGAGGCAAGAGGAGGACTGTTTCGTGTACTCCAGGACGACGTTCATCGTGATCTGAACCCGGCTCCGCGGAATCGGGACATAGATGGTGTTGAAGGCGGAATAATTAATGCGGGTCTATAACTCACGCGCACGAAGAGACCGGACTTTGTAGCACTGACTGCACTGGATGAGGGTGGTCATTTCCCCGTAGAACACGCTCGTGAGCATATTGGGATTGTGCCGGATGTACTGGCCCCACCAGTCGCTGGCGCGCGCTATGAGCAGCTCCACCTGGCTGGAATGGGAAAAGGCATCCAGACTGTCCACACTGGGAATCGTACTCTCCGACTTAAAGGACTCAGTCGCTGCGTTTAGAATCTTGTTCTGTTCCTCTTCCAGAACTTGCAGATAGAGCATCTACGGATCAGAAGACACACGAAGAAGAACAAAAAACTCATGTGCATCATGCTGGCTTCCGTCCGCAATATAGGGGCAGCACTTCGCCAGCTGTTTTTTCACGGAGCGAGGATTCACGGGATGCCCACAGTCCTTACTCAACTCGGAAATGAGAGATAGAAAGACGGTAGTGGCGGGACATGCTACGCAGTGAGGGACGCCGACATTTCCCACCTTTAGCGGAGCAATCCTTCGGCAGCCTTTGCAGCTCTGTTATCAGTTCGGGAGAGTGCGATAAACACTGAAGTGTGAGCGATGAAGAAGATTCGTACCTGAAGAGCCGCATTCATGAAGCACGTGTTGCCGATGTTTTTCAGTCCGTTCCTCATCTCGGTGCAACGGTAGGGAAGAAGGGGTGTCCGATCCCGAAGAGGAGCCAGAGGGAAAATGCGAAATGAAACAAACAGGCAAAGCACTCGCCTCAGGCTTGTTGTCGTCCACGGGCTTCATGGCGGGGAACAGCAGCACCTCCTTGATGTTGTTGCTGTCGGTCAGGAACATGGTGAGACGATCGACGCCGAGGCCCCAGCCGCCGGTGGGCGGGAGGCCGTGCTCCATGGCGACGCAGAAGTCCTCATCGAGGCACTGCGCCTCCTCGTCGCCGTTGCTCTTGTCCTTGGCCTGTTGCATGAAGCGCTCGCGCTGCACGATGGGGTTGTTCAGCTCCGTGTAGGCGTTGGCCAGCTCGGTGTAGTTCACGAACAGCTCAAAGCGCTCGCACATGCCCGGCTTGCTGCGGTGGTACTTGGCCAGCGGCGAGCAGATGGCGGGCTGGTCGCAGATGAACGAGGGGTTCAGGCACAGGCGCTCCACGAAGTGCTCCACCAGCTTGTCCAGCAGGCGCGGCGTCGTGTGCGGGGGCGTCACCTCGATGTCCAGCTCCTTGCACTTCGCCTCCAGGAAGGCGTGGCACTCGTCCGACTCCAGCGGCATTGGCACCTTGAAGCCGCCCTGCTTCTCCAGCTCCTCGATGTAGCTGTACCGCGGCCACGGCGGCTGGAAGTCGATCTCCACGCCCGGCTCTACGCCTCACGCCCTCGCGCCGCGCCCACGCTCGGGGCCGTTGGGGTGGTAGGTGATCTTGTAGCCGCCCGTGATGTCCTTCACCAGCCCGGACACCATGTCCTCCGTCATCTTCATCTACGCCTCACGCGCCGCGCGCGCCGCCACCACGTCGTAGATGTCCGCGTAGGCCATGTAGAACTCGCACGTCGTGAACTCGGGGTTGTGCGTCATGTCGATCGACTCGTTGCGGAACTGGCGGCCCAGCTCGTACACGCGGTCGATGCCGCCGATCACCAGCTCCTACGCCTCACGCCGCCGCGCCGCGCGCACCTTCAGGTACAGCTCGGGGGCGATGCGCATGTACAGGTCCAGGTTCAGGTCGTTGTGGTGCGTGATGAACGGCTTGGCCGTGGCGCCGCCCGCCTGCATGTTCATCATGGGCGTCTCCACCTCCAGGAAGCCCAGCTTGTCCAGGTAGCTGCGGATGCCCCTACGGTGAAGCGGCCGCGGCAAACTCACTTGATCACCTGATTGCGGATGATGAACTTGTTGCGCACGTCGGGGTTCATGATCAGGTCCAGGTAGCGCTTGCGGTAGCGCGTCTCGGGGTTCGTCAGGCCGATGTACGGCTTCGGCAGCATGTGCAGGCACGGCGACAGCAGCTGCGGCTAATCGAGGGGAGATGCGCCCACCTTGATGAACTGCGGGAAGATGCTCAGCTCACCGCGCTTGGAGCGGCCGGGGAAGCCGCGGATGCCGATGATATCTCCGCGGCGCACGGTCTGGAAGATGGCCTGGAAGGCCTCGGGACCCTCCTCGTAGTTCGCCTCGCTGGCCATCACCTGGATCTGCTTGCCGTCTCCCTGGAGGGTGTAGAAGAAGAGCTTCTTGCCGGAAGCGCGCTTCAGAATCACACGGCCGGCGACCGTGCAGACCTCGTTCTCGAAGTGCTCGCCGTCCTTGCAGTGGGAGAACTTCTCGATGAACTCGGGAATCGAGTACTGGACCTCGAACTTGTGGGGGTAGAAGGTGTTGCCGGACTCCTCCGCCTTGACGACGGTGGCCAGTCTGTTCTCGAAGTACTTCGTGGGGTCCACGTCCTCCTCGTCCTCCTTCTTCTCCTCCGCAGGCTTGGGGTTCGCGGCCTGCTTGGCGGCCTTGGCGGCCTCCTTGGCAGCCTTTTCGGCCTCCTTCTTCAGCATCTTCTGTCTTCTCTTCAGCTCATTCTTGCTCAGCTTCTCTATCGCTATTATCACCACGCCAACGACGGCATACCCTCTCCAGGAGCAGGAGCGGCGGTCTGTTCAACAGCAGGTTCCATTGGCTAGTTTTTCTGAGCAGCAGAAAACCACGTATCTCCTCCAGAAAAAGGCCTGATTTTGGTAGATGTGTCATTCGGATGTCTGGATAGGAGGAAAGCTGAACAGAAAAGCGTGAAGATCCTATAGAGCGAGTCGGAACACTTGGATGTATTCATCGCGTGAAGCCATTGCAAAAGGCGATGAAATGGGGACTTGAAATCACAATAGTCACTAGGCAGTGCAGTAATGTGATATCAGCAGTCATTTGGGAATATCTAGCGTACGATCCAAACAGATTCCATATCTCCGTCCCGAACACAGTTTACACCACTTTGTAGCACATGGCGAATAGACACAAATGGAAATCGAGATGAATGGATGCATAATGAGGAGAATCACTGCCAGCCCATTGTGCCTTGTTCTATCATACGAACCGTTCGATACGGTTCTGCGGTTTTTGTAATTCGGAATGAATAATGGGATGTCAGTTTTTTCCCCTCTTCTTTTCAATGGATCGATGTTGCATTGAATAGTACGCGCAATGGGCATCTGATAGTCGTGCAGATCCAAATCGGACAATTGTACATGTAGTGCCGTGTTTACCATCCAAAAGGTGTGCAACCAAACACTCCATTCCGGTGCTGTCACGGGTTTTATGTAAGGATATCTTCCTACACACGATAGAGGCGTGCGATTTCAGGAGTAATGAAAGTGGCTTCAAAATCGGTACTGTTTCGGGACCCAACAAAAAGAGTTCACTGTCATTCGTGACTGAAAGCATCGCGTCAACAGGTTTACCAATCGTGAGGAGAGTATGCTTCCAGCCAGTCCTCCGGTTGTGAGTCGTCCCATTGAAGAGTCATCGTCATCACAATGCAATTGCGACTTTCCTGGCATTGCTGATTACATTTGCAAATGTTGTAAGACGGAGTTGGTGGATTATATGGGAAACAACGGTATTATTTGTTCGGAGATCACAGCGAATGGTTATTTCATCTGTATCAAGTATTCCCGTTGCTTTGACGCATATCGGAGTGCTGACATTGCTTCTCTCTTTACTGCCTTCTTGAGCGTGTTGCTTTCCAATATACAATATGCCATTATACCCCAGGCGCCGCCGAAGAGGAAGGAGTTGATTGAGGACTGCGTTTTCTCGTATTCAAACCAGTACGATTCTAGATCCCCATTTTACTCATAGGAGGGCAACAACGTACTGTTCGGAGGCCACGAACACAGTGTGGTATATCGGTGATCCTGCATGCTTCAATACGGTCATTGCTCAGCTGAAGAAAACAATCACCGATTCTCCCCTACCGAGTTCGAATCCCCTTTCACTCGACTCGCAGAGCAACTCCATGCGGTCCCTTTACGACACTGTGGACGGAGCTTCCCTGTTGTCCGACGATCCGTTCGAGATGTCCTACACTCGCAGCGTCGCCTCCCAGCGAGGCTCCGGGCTCACTGCCCCCTCCGTCTCCAGCAGCGAGCCGCGGCCAACCCCCTTCTTCCCTCGCGACGAGGCGTCCCTGCGGCCCCGGCCCACCGCCTTCATCCCTGCCTCCTCTGTCCATGGGGACATGGGTGGTAGGAGTAGTGTGGGTGGTGGTATGAACGCGTCCCTTGACGACGGCGAGGACAGTGGCACCCTTACCAGTGGCATCTCCCGCGTCCTGGGCTCCGTCGGACGCGGCGTCATCGGTGCCCTCGGCGCCTCCACCAGCGCGATGGGCGATGCGCAGTTGGGTGGCGTGCAAAGAGGCGGCGCACAGTTGGGTGGCGTGCAAAGAGGCGGCGCACAGCTGGGCAGCATGATGGGCGACGTACCACGGGGCGACATGCAAAGAGGCGGCACGCAACTGAACGGCGTGCAGAGGAGCGGCGCACAGCTGGACGACAGGACAGGCCTCATACCGCTGGGCGCGCTGAGCAAAGACAGAATCATCGTTACCCCACAAGGCCCTGCAAACCCCGCGCGCCAGCCCGACTCCTTCCGCCCCTTCGCCGACCGCGACCTGCCCGCCGACTCCTTCCGGCCCGCGCGCACCGCGCCCTGGCGCCCGCGCGACGCCCACCCCTTCCCCTACGCCAGTGACTATGTCAGTGACTATGCCAGCGACTATGTCAGCGACTATGCCAGCGACTATGCCAGCGACTTTGACTACCACGGGCCGTTCGTGGCGGAGTCCGCCGATATACCCAGGCCGAAGCCGCCGATGGTGAGGAAGTTCCCTAGCGTGAGCTCCTCCTCCTCGCACAGCGCGCGCGCGTCGGCGGCCCTGCCGCGCCTGCCAAGCATCACGGTGAGCAGCGGCGATCAGCCGCGCACGATGAGCTCGTTCGACCCGCGGACGATGACCTACCACCCCACCGCCTGCCTGAACAAGGGGTCTTTCCGCTGCCCGCTGTACTACAACCTGCAGGATCCGCCGGCGGGCAACCGCTTCTCCATCGGCAACAACTCGGAGTACACGGAGTTCGTCCTGGCCTTTTGCCACGACGAGCTGGCGCGCGAGCTCCAGCGCCGCGGCGTGCAGGTGAGCGGCTACTACCTGAACGACCACGGCTTCTTCCTGGTGACGCCCCAGACCGCCAGCAGCGTCGACCTCGACGCGGTCCTCGCGCGCATCGTCGACACGCAGCTGAAGGGGCTGCTGAAGACGCAGAAGCTGCGCATCCCGCTGGACGACGCGCACTTCCTGCAGTACCTGCTGTACGTGGCGGAGGGCTTCCAGGGGTGGGGCAGATGATGGGGCGTGAGACGTAGCCGCGTGGTGGCGCACCGCGTGAACAGCGAGTCCATCTGCTTCGTGGGCTTCGAGCCGGAGATCCGGCAGATGTGCGTGGAGGCGAAAAGTGGGGGTCGTTGGGGGCGCTGAGGCATAGAGATCGAGTCGCAGATCCAGATGCAGCCGTGCGAGGGCACGCCGCAATTCGACGCGATTTTGCGATCGTACGAGGACTGCATCGAGCCGACGTGCTCGGTGACGGGCAACGAGCTGCAGCAGATCTGGAAGCAGGGCTACGCGCCGCGGCAGCTGGACTCGGGCGACGTGGCGTTCGAGTGCTATATGAGCCGGTGTCGGCGGCAGGACCTGGTGCAGTACGTGGAGCGGCTGCTGTCCTCGGGCGGGTCGGGCGCCGTCTCGAACGTGATCCACTGCAGCGACTACTACTACCTGGTGTTCCGCGGCAACACGGCGCCGTCGCGCGACCGGTGGAAGAAGTACAAGGGGCGCGTGACGGGGGAGGGCATGGGCATCGTGATGGGCCGCGTGCGGCTGGGCGTGAAGAGCGCGAAGCCGGACTACGAGAAGGCGCGGGCGCTGATCGAGGAGATGACGAATCAGTGGGCGACGGGCGGCGTGGTGAGGCGTAGAAGAGCGACCCTGTGCGTGGACAAGGGGGTTGTTTTTGCGGTGGGGGAGAAGGACTATATCACTAGTGTCTATTCTAAACTTGCATCTATTGTGCTATAGCGTTGTTTGTTGTTTGCCCTCCGTGACACTATCCAATGCAGCCGTTTGCAACGCTCACGTCCATCATTATCTAACAAACCCTCAAAGCACTTATTCGTCCTTCTTGGCGGCCTTCTTCGCCTTGCTCTTCTTGCTCTTCTTCTTCATGGCGGGCTCCTTCATGATGGCGCAGATCTTCTCGTCCTCGCACTTCTTCTCGGACGGGAACGCCGCGGCGTCGATCACCTCTCCGGAGATGCGGTCGGTTCCGTTGGTCACCAGCAGCACCGTGAACTTGTAGTGCACCACGGGCTTGCCGTCCACCGTGCTGATCACGGGGTACTCGTCCAGCAGGTAGTGGTTCACGCACTCCACCAGACCCATGCGCGCCGACTTCTCCTCCAGCGACCTACGCCTCACGCCCGCGCCGCACGCCCACTTGACGGAGAAGGGGAACACGGGGTAGCGCGCATCCACCTCGGACAGTACCGCGCGCGACGCCTTCATCTTCAGCATGTACGTCTCCTCCACGTTGCGGCGGTACACCGTCGGGCGCGCGTCCATCGCGCGGGTCTTGCCCTCGCCCTTGGTCACGGCGATGTCCACCGTGTACACCTCGTTCGGCTCGAAGCGCACCTCGTCCACCTTGTCCGTCGTCTCGCTCGACGCCAGGATCACCTTGTTGGCGTCCAGCACGAACTGCTTCATCTACGCCTCACGCGCAAGCGGAGCGCCCACCTGGTGCATCAGGATGCCCTGCAGCAGATGCACATCGTACGCCTTCGCGATCGTGGCGAGAGCCTCCGTCACTTGGGTGTTGGTGTTGCCGGGGCGGATCACGCGCTGGCACACCTCGCCCATCAGACGGGCGGCGGACATCAGGTCGTTGATCTCGGCCTTCTTCTCGGCGGACATGTTCTCGTCGGGAATCACGACGGTGTTGGCGGCCAGGGCCACGAAGCCGTCAATGTGGCAGCCGAGGTCCACCTTCACGATGTCTCCAGCAGCGAGGGTGACGGACTCCTCAGGGAAGGGAGAATAGTGACAGACAACATCGTTGACAGAGACGCAGGTGGGGAAAGCAATACCCTTCTCGATGTTCTTGTTCTTGAAGATCTCGGAGCACTGCTTCTCGATGAGGCGGTCACCGAAGGCGCAGATGTCGGACACGAGCTTTCCGGCAACGCACTACACGTCAGCGATGAGAACGGGGCGCACCTGGGTGAGAACGCCCTTCAGCGACTTGTTCACGATTTCAGCCGCCGTCTTGTACTTCAGCACCACAGCGGGGTTGGAGCAGTCGGTGATCTCCTCGGGCTCAGAAGTCGTCTCGTTTTCGTAGTCAGGCATAGTGTCGGAATGAAAATTGGATAGCGAGAAAGGAAATGAATTGCCTTTTTCCACTCGTTGGAAATAGGGTGGGGGTGTCGTGAATTCCCGACCCTGCCCTTTTCTCTCTTCTTTTTTCTTGCATTAAACTGGTTAGAAGGATTGGATAGAATAAAATAGAGTTGGCAATTTGAGAAGAACGGATGGAATGGGTTAATCCCAATCATGAGGCAACAGTGGAATGAAAGGTTGGGTGCGGAGAGTACATAGTAAGCTCGGTTGATTGTGTGAGTAAGGAATGGATTATCTCTATCAAAGTGAATAACACACCAATCATGCGGAATGGTTTTCCAGCACCACATGTAGTTCATACGCTCCATATAACGAACAATTGCGTGAGGGTCTGGAACCACCAAAAGAGGCGGAACTTTTGGACTGGGGCTTCCTCGATTCCATTTCCTTAAATACGCAGCGTATAGAAATGTCCTCTGAGAATTTTGTTCACCCCTCCACGTACAGAGATGCCGACGGCAATATTGCCCCCGAGAACCGCGAGGCGTGGATGAAGTCAATGGAGCAGATGTCCAAGGATAGATTCGTCGAAATTGAAGGACTCGAGGTGCTCAGACAGAAGGTCTCTGATTGCTTCAAGAGAGAGGGTTCCTTGCTGTTTCCTGCAGTCTCATCACGTAGGCGTGAACCACGAGGACAACTGCAAGGCTGACGTGGAGGCATACATCAACTATATGAAGGAGAAGCACTTCTTCAAGTAATTGTGCTAATAGTAATAACATATTCTTTTTGCGTGTTTGTTCGCATGTACCATGCATGGAACCAAATTCATGCAATGCGAAGTGGAACAAACACCCAACAGACAAGATGCACGCAACAACTAATTAACAGAGACCAAAACACTTTTTGTTCTCCGGAGTACATGAGCCCACCTTCGTATCAAAGAACGCGATCTCGCTTTCATCGCTGTCCACTACCCATTACAACTCCAGTATCACCCTCACCGTAGCCCTTACAGTTGGAGAGTGCAACGACCTTCACCTCAAAAGTGGCCGTGGGGTAGAGATTCTCAACGACCACAGAAGCCTCGCTTCCCTCTGTCACTATACAGTTACGACACCATCCATCCCTCACTGGCACTCACGCAACCCTCCCATGACTTCTCCAGCACATCTTTGCACATAACCATGTATCCCGTCGCATCTACGTGTAACAAGCACAGTACAGGAGTCCACTGGGCACCGGATCCCATGATAGCGTAAGCGTGGTCTCTGTCGCTTCAGAGCACTCCACGTTGGTAGGAGTCGCCAATTTCACCTTTTCGGATTCCATTCTCTGCAGATTCGAGGCGGTACACACTTCGAGCCGATTTTTGTTCCTCTGTCAAGGGCATGTCTATCACGATTTGGCTCCTTCTCTCTACTTGATTCGCCGCCTGGAATGGAGAGAATCAATATCGCCATTATCGCGGTTGCAATTGCCTTTGTGCTGTGCTTCATGTCCCTCGCTCTTTGGGAAGAGAAGAAGGATCACTGTTCCTGCTTCAGGCACGGTTTACGATGTAGATATCGATGTATCTTCCCGTTTTACCTTCATGGGAGTGAAGCATATGCCAGTGAAGTATAACGAAACAATGTCCGCTTTGAGAGTCTTCGACGAAAAGAAGAGGGTGGAGACCGAGGGGCTGTCCAAGATGTGCACCGATCTTGACCTGATGGAGCAGCGGAACCTGGAATTTGGCTACAACCAGTTCGGCTTCCTGTTACAGCATGATCTGTAGGCACCATGTCTGGGGAATTGACACCTGGATCGAGTTTGCTGAATGGATGGACTATCACCACTAGGTATGACTACATCAAGAATACGTGCTTTGATCGGAGGAGTGGGGATTTGTATATCCCGGAAGGAGAGTATTCCTTCATCAAAGACATGAAGTATTTTGGTGCCTTTCCAGTGTGGTTGTGACGCGTAGACGAGCCTACGCTATCGATTAAGAACATGACCCCGCAGTTAGTTCCCCCCTCTCGTCCCAATTACGCCATGTTCCTGATCACCAACGGCAACGAGAAGCGAACGCGCAAGCTGGCTGGCATGCTCTTCGAGCGCGACTTGTCCTCCCTCTCCAAGGCCCAATTCTCCATGTACTCCCAGATCATCTGGTTCCTCACACTCCTTGAGCCCTTCGAGTGTTCCCGCGTCGTGCCCAAAGTGCGAACTGCCTTGCCGTCTCACGCCTAGCCGTACTCCATCCTCACAGCGAAGGAGGAGTGGGTCACTCCGCAGATGCGTTCCTACGTCGACCGTCTCCTGCCCTATCTCATGGTGAACGTCACGCGCCACCACATTTCCCTGTTTCCCCCCATCACCAACCCGCTCTACTGCACGCGGCACACCGTGAGCGTCTCCCTCGCCCATCACGCACAGATCCTTCTGGGCTACCCCACCGTCTACCGCGTCACGCAGCAGAACTGGTACCTGCTGCGCACCATGCGTCTTCACATCTACCAGGCCATGGGCATTCCGATCTGCTTCTCGCGCGTGGACAAGACACGAGTCACTTTTTCGCAGCGTGCTCTCGTGTTGCTGAAGGAGCTGAACAACAACAATGCCCTGCCCGAGAACGACCGCTTCCTCGTCCGCTCCTACGACTCCTCCAAACAGACGCTGAGCACCATCATCCGGCTCTACGCGGATTCCGACGTGCTGGTGCTGCACTCGTACGAGGAGCGGCTGAACATCTGGTTCCTGCGGTCCTTCTCCGTGGTGTACGTGCTGGACAAGGACTGCGGCGCAGACAGGGACGGGCACTACTTGTACAGGAAGATTGCGGAGAAGATGTCATGCGACTACCGCGTGGTCAATGCGACGAAGGAGGACGCGGACTATGATTCCCTGCAGAAGAGGTGGGTTGCCGACCGTGCGTTTATCGAGAAGAAGTTCGCCGTGTCGCTTGTTTGTTGAACAAGGAGACCAAGAAAAGGCAACGCCGTAGCGCTTAGCAATCCCGTTGAGCAGTGAATTGCGAATCTTCAGGCATTTGTCCCCGTGGCAGTCGTGGTGGAACGACATGTGGTCCTTGTAGTGGCTGCTGCACGCCGCCGGAATCTTCGCGCTGTGGATCAGCGCCGTCAGCACCGCCTGGTCCTGCCGGTGGTTCTCGCGCGAGGTGCCCAGCGGCGCCACGCACTTGCGCGTGTACACGCACTGCAGCAGCGGCAGCACCACGTTGTTCATGGCGTAGGCGTTGCTGTAGTCCATCAGCACGTACCCGCCCGTGCACATGCCCTTGTTGATCATCAGCTTGCGCAGCATGTGGTGGCCCGCCAGGAACGCGCGCGTCTTCCCGTGCACCCACCGCTGGATAGTGTCGCCGGAGTACGGCGAGTAGATCCCGTTCTCCTTCACGCGCTTCAGGTCCTGCGTGATGTCGTCCATCCACAGGTTGCCGCCGTCCGACCAGACCACCACCGCCTGCGTCTGCGCCAGCACGTCGTAGTAGGAGATGACCTTCCAGGCGTAGCCGCCGCGGATGGCGTTGTCCTGCAGACTCATCCATTGCGGGAAGTGGGCGAAGTTGAACTTGCGGTAGTACAGTTCCGCGGGAGAGTGGAGAGCTGTGTGGATCGAGTGGATGAGGGTCAGGGTGGATGTGAGAAGGGTCAGACCGCGTCTGTCCAGTCCGAAATCAACAAACACCATGCTGACATTGCAATTTGCATAGACTGCGGATAGCAGCATATTCACGTTCGGAATGACGTGATTCTGCGAGCTGCCCGTGACGATGATGTAGTTAGACTCCTCGAATGCCAGAGGACTCACATCACCCAGTCCCACGAAAGAGGGAATCAAGGCATTGCGCTTTCCGTAGTTCACATAATGGGTCGATGGATCGTTATACAGAGTATTGAACGGAATTGGGTACTCGATGTCGGAGTAGTCGTATTCTATGAATGAATCGACGAACAGAAGAGCCACGGTTCCGAGGTAAAGTGCCAAAGGCATTCAGTGTGTAATTACTGAACTCCTCCCCAATTGTCTCGTTGCGATTGTACATACTAACCGCTGGCCTGCTATAGGAATAGGAATCAGATTTCCTCCATGCGCTTTTGGGCAAAGAGTCAAGATAGGCTTGAATCGTTTCCACCATGAGTTCTTCCTTTGATAGAACGGCTACGAATAATGGAAACAGATATGGAACTACGGGTAGTGAAATTATCGATTCCACTGGGCCTCGCCTCATCTTTCACAGTTGTTATAGTTGTTGTTACATAGTCTTTCCTACCATCATTTACATTAAAGAAGGTATCGATAGTATCATTCACGGGAGTAATCATGAGAGATGGGGAAGAAGGAAGCTCCACACTCTCTTTTATATAAAAGCGAGTAGGACTCACTACTTTCTGTCTCACCGTCATCTCGACAAGTGTGACACTGTCCCTGGAAGCGTTGTCACCCAGAGAAGGAGAAAGATAAAGGAATACATCATAAACGAACAAAAACAGTAAAATCACGATAAAAGAACAGTTGGTACACATCGTCGGGAGGAAAGACTGATTCGGAACAAAGTGCAAAACTAGAAAAACTGAATATGCTTTGAGAAGCCACAATAGCATTTGCATTTTATCCATAGAATACGTGTAAAGAGCAATTCATCTCCAGAAGGAGAGTGTGTGGAACAAAGGGGAGCATAATAATGGCTAGCATGCGGAAAAGCAAACATACGCGAGCGCAATGCGGCTTCTGTTTTTACTCAATCATGTCATCTGGGTGATCGATCAACTATACATCACATTCAGTTCAAGACACTCACATTTGGATCTACACCATCTTTCATCATCGCATGACGAACTGCTGTCTCGGGCAATCCCTTCTTCAGCATGTTGAAATACTTGGAGTACTTCGGATGTTCGCACAGCTTCACTTTCTTCACCTCATCCTTCTTCACCTCACTCTTCTCTTCCTCCAATTCCACCTCTTCATTCGGGTCCTTATCCAACACACTCGAGTCAATTCCATCTCTCATCATCGCATGACGAACAGACGTCTCAGGCAATCCTTTCTTCAACATGTTGAAATACTTCGCATACTTCGGGTGTTCGCACAGCTTCACTTTCTTCACCTCATCCTTCTTCTCTTCTTCCAATTCCACCTCTTCATTCGGATCCTTGTCCAACACACTTGCATCCACTTTGTCTCTCATCATCGCATGACGAACTGCTGTCTCAGGTAATCCCTTCTTCAACATGTTAAAGTACTTCGCATACTTCGGGTGTTCGCACAACTTCACTTTCTTCACCTCATCCTTCTTCTCTTCTTCCAATTCCACTTCCTCATTCGGATCCTTATCCAATATAGAAGCATCCACCTTGTCTCTCATCATCGCATGACGAACTGCTGTCTCGGGCAATCCCTTCTTCAGCATGTTGAAATACTTGGAGTACTTCGGATGTTCGCACAGCTTCACTTTCTTCACCTCATCCTTCTTCACCTCACTCTTCTCTTCCTCCAATTCCACCTCTTCATTCGGGTCCTTATCCAACACACTCGAGTCAATTCCATCTCTCATCATCGCAT
>OIWT01002803.1_pt1 | contig 17185 bp, 23 predicted proteins | sample 1587701 | NCBI WGS metagenome assembly OIWT01 (sample SAMEA3888904, study PRJEB22519) | human gut metagenome | biome: human gut; feature: human-associated habitat; material: faeces | place: Denmark | collected 2009
CCCTGAGGCAGCCAGCAGTGATCTGTGGCGGGAGCTTGAAGCGGCGTATCCGGAGTAAAAACATCAGAGAACGGTACTCAAATCCCGCGTGGAGATACTGTCGCACGATCCCAGTACGGGACTGATGCTATTCAAGGGCGAGTCGGCAGAAATCGCCTACAACAAGCAGATGAAGGACCAGTTCATGAAGTTGATGGCAAAGCGGGTTAGTAATGCCGTTAGGAAGAGTGCAGCAAGCTGTATAAGGATGGGTTTGATGACTACGCACAAGAGATGGTCCACAGCAAGGAATCCTGTTTCATGGTGGATACAGTCCATAAACAGTGGCGTAAATGGGCAGAAGCCATCACAGCATCTGCTTCGGAGAACATAGATGCAGAACAACAGAGGAGCGAAGCCAATCGCCAATACCGTCAGCGGTACAATAGTACTGGCAAGTATCCTCAGGGGAAGAAGTGTGAGGATCGATTGGTATTCTACTCCTTTCACTTCGATGGTGTGTGCACCTCCTTTTGGGGGAGTGGTACAACAGTTGAAGTGGTCTCCCTCCAGATCATGAATACCCCAGAGGCAAATCGAGCCGACTGAGGATTCTGCTGCTTCGTTGGAGTGTTCAGAAGAGAAAAGGGGTCGATTCAACCCTACATTCCTGCCTTTCACACGATTCTTCAGGAGATTGTTGTGTCTGGATTGATTGGAAGATACTACTTGCATGGTGGATTGTACTTGCATGTGCGATGGGATTGAGTGCGGATTCAAAAGCACATGAAGAAATGATTGGAATGCCGGGCAAGCAAATGAGTAATAACCCCTCTCTTTACTCTGACTTGAGGAGAGTTGTGCTGAATCCAGCTACTTGCTGGTATGACACAACAGGATAGTAGTTGACCCCAAGAGTCGATGTTATCTTGCACAGAGTCTGTGTGGAATACTCTGGATCCTTGTTCATTCTCGCGCTTTTGGAACACTGCGAGTTGCAAGGACAATGAGGGTTTTGGAAGGTATGGCGGATGATAAGGGGAAGAGAGAGATTGATGATGAATGCGTTTTGTCATGGCGATCTGGGATGGAAGCCGGTGACTATTCCGGAGGTCATGAGTGTTGTGATGTACATGAGCACGATCATGGAGGCGGATGCTGTAGTGAGAAGAGCAGCACCTTTCCGTCCCTACCCATGACACTCGAGCACCTCCAGCCTGAGAAGCAGAAGGAAAGGAGCGCGATTGAGCCAATCATCAGGACTCTCAGCGGTTTCATACACGACGGAGGAGATGCTTCAAATAACAAATGATAGACTGTTGAATCGCGAAAGACTCCAATCGTGACACTTTCCAACTGCGCCTTTGAGCATGCAATACCGTTCAATTCTTCTACTGAGTCGCTTCTAGTAGCCAGCCACCTTCATCGCCACACTGCATCCAATCATCACTGCAACACTTTCACAGCCTTCTTCACCACCTTCGTCTTGCGGGTTCTTCTCATCACCATCACCACTAGCACCACCAGGATCAGAATGACAATGCCGATCACAGAAACACAGTTACCGGAAGCCTTCTCCCACACGCCGTCCTTCTCACCCAGCACACATCCTCTCTTCTGCGTGCCCACGTAGCTTCCCTGCTCAGAGCACTGGCACACAGCCACGCTCTCGAGCACACCCTCCGACGGGCACGGACCCTTCCTCACGCGGATCGAGATCACCACCACCTTAACACCCTTCGGGTTCTTGCCCACCACCACCAGGTCCGTCACCTCCATTTCCGCCGTCACCTTGCCCGTGATTTCACTATCTCCGCATTCAGCGTGAATCCCTCCGGCAGTGGCGTGTCCTCCTGCATCGAGAACTCCGTGATGATGGTCCAGTACGACGGAATGCCCAGCACGAACACCCTGTTGTTGTTCTCGTACTGCAGGCGGTCCGGCACCTTGTACTCGCACTTGGCCATCTTCACCTCGCCCAGCACACCATCATGGCACTCTCTGTACGCATAACCGCGGAAGCCCTCGGGACAGCCGGCAGGAGAAATCTCACCCTCGCCCACCGACGGGTACTCGCCCATCGCGGGGCACGAGCCCGTGCTCGACGACTTGCAGAACTGCAGCATGTACGCGTTCGTCACCAATTAGTCGCCACGGCGTCCACCTCGAACGTCAACTGCTTGAAGCCCGCCACGCCCACAGGCACGGGTCACGCCGTGCGCTGACGCTCCAGCAGCGTCGGGTCGGTCATGAACAGCATGCTCGTGGACTCGTCCACGCTCTCGTAGCGCCCGTACACCGAGAAGCCGTAGCACTGCGCAGACTCGCCCGTGTGCAGCGCGAAGCTGTTGAACTTCGAGCCCTCCAGGTTCTCCACCGTCCACGCCAGGTACGAGCCCACCTCGTTCGGGATGGAGCCGAACAGCGTCGGGTTCAGGCTCAGCAGGTCCTCCTTGTTGCTCATGGCGTCCACGGCAGAGTAGCTGTCCAGCACCGGCGAGCACTCGTTCACGTCGAACACAATCTCGCTCTCTGGCATTGCGGTGCACCTCAAACGCCATCACGTTCTTGCCGGCCACGGCGCCCTCGAATCCGTCTGTAGAGTCACCGTATCAAGCCTCCATGCACATACAGATGGGTAGCCCGTGATAATGCTCTTCAGAGAGTATCGACTATACGGCATAACGCTTTCCGACGTAAAAGAAAGCACCGTTAGAATGATTGTCTTCCCCCTTATCATACCACCATTCCATACGCCCATGCAAACCCCTAACAAGTGGCAACCGCATACAACAATTCCATTCCATCCAATCCACTCTTCTCTTCAACATGAACACACACGAAGGGATCTAATGATTCCCTACTTGCATACCAGTTCCCATAGCCTCCAGCATTTATCACGTTACACAGAACAGGCGATAATCCACTCCTTCACAAGAGCACTACAGGGAAAGAGAACCCTTCTTTCCTTCGCAGATAACACATGCCCACCTCCAAGGCACCCAATCCACTCGTATAGAAACCCAGAAACAGCAAATCAACACCCTGAGTCAACCAGGGTGTATGCCCATCATCGTCGAAGCACCTTCCAATTCCAGATGCAGTATACATAACATTGAAGTCATTCTCTTTCTTCTTCTGTCATTCTTCACACACCCTGCTGAACGCCAAGTGAAATGCAAACAAACAAGCACAGTTCAAACCCTCACAGCCTTGGTCGTCTTCTTCGCCTGTGTCTTCTTCGCAGCCTTCCCCTTCATGCCTCCAACCGACTTGCTCTTTCTCGTTCTCATCAGGATGAATACGACCGCCGCGATAACAAGATCACAATAATCACCATTCCCATAAGGGGCAGACAATCGCACATCGACGGTTGCTTCCATCAACACAGTGAATACTCTCACCCATAGACATTGGGTGAGAGTGCCCTGCGCGAGCCATACGTTCAATCCTGTTTTCAAGAGTGTCATGGATAGTGATGAAGTATCCGCCTTTTGGATCTATGCATTGTTTAGCGCTAACGCTGCATAGTATAACGTAAAGGTGTGTGAAACTCCCCCATAACGTAGTAGTGGCGACTCTGGAAGGGATGGTTGTGGTGATGAGTGTCTCATACAAAGAGAGTGATTACCCATTCAAACGATCACTCAGTGATAGTTACCAAGTCCCCACATGCAAGGAATCGTCCTCTCTTCTCCCCTTTACCACAACCGGGTCACCCCCACCCAAAATGCCCCCATTTCCTTTCAATTCCTCCAACGCATTAAAGAGAGCGCCTTTCCTGTCCATTTCCTTCATTTTATCTTCATCTAAACTGCTAATCCATTCCATGGCCAGAAGTCGTTTCATTCCCATCATTTTGTGTTTCCTCTTGCTTTCCCTGTCGATTCTCTTTCGAGTATCGTTGAACCGAATCGGCGGTTATTTAACCAGCAATGTGGAGTATGTCCTTGGAAGCTCTTCCTCTTCGCTTCCAACAACAGGGGAAGAGCAACCAAGAGGAATCCAAGTCAATCCAGAAAAAGTACCGACCCCTCCTTCCACTGTGCTTCCAGAAGCATCGCCTTTGTTCTATTTGATCCTCCCCTTCACGCATAGCCCATCTACGGATGAACATCCAGAGAATACCCCCATTGAGGAAGACACGATTCCAACGACGAATCTACCCCCTTCTCCCACCATCACAACCCCTCTCAACACAACACAACCGCCCTCCTCATTATGGACACGGCATCCGCGGAATACAAAGCCGCGCTCTCCCTACAACGACATTTACCGTAACACACGTAACCCTCACTCGATTGCCCGCCATGGCGAATTCGAGTTCCGGCAAGACCACCGACTCAAGTACTACGTGGGATCGACTCCCGCATCAGCGCCTCAGAACCAGACCGCCTTTCCCTCGTCCTTCGACGTCACCATGATCTCGCAAACCTCGTACCCCTTCTTTCCTCCTTTCACCCCCAGAACCGAGCGCCTCTTCTACTTCCCCCACCTGCTGGGGCGCTGGGGCGGGTCGTCGCTTCTCCCTCCCCTCACGCGTAGCCCCATGAGCATCACCATCTTCGTCCACCAGAAGGAGCAGGCGGAGGTGGAGGCCTTCATCGCCCAGGGCGCCTTCCCCGCGCGCCTCCGCCTCACGCTGTATGTTGTGGACGTGGGCCGCCCCGACTGCGTGTTCCACCGTGCGGGAAGGAAGCTGAAGTGCATTCCGGAGAAGATCTATCCGCTGAACCGCCTGCGCAACCTGGCCATCGCCAACGTGCTCACGAGTCATTTCGTCGTGTTCGACATGGACATGTGGCCGGCGCGTACATCCCTTTCTTTTCTCTCCCCGCTAGGCAACGCCTACCAGACCCTCATCACCCTGCCGCAGACGTACCTCGCCAACCCCTACAACGTGATGATCGTGCCTGCCTTCTCCATGCCGCCCAACTACTTCTACTCGCGCAAGTGCACCACGCTACAGTCCTGCATCGAGCTGTGTCTGTTGCCTCGCCGCCTCACGCCTAGCGTCATGCAGGACTACCCCGAGACCAAGAGCGACATGGTCCGCTGTTTGCGCTCCTCCGGCTGCACCATCTTCCGCCCGCTCTCGCTCACGCACGTTCGCCTCGCTCGCCCGCCTAACGCACAGAACTACCTGCCCAAGAAGTGGACCTCCTTCGGCGCCAACGTCAAGTACACGCGCGTGCCCTGCTTCAAGGAGCGCTTCCTCGAGCCCTACGTGATGGTGAAGCGCTCGGAGTACCTGCCGCGCTTCGATGAGCGGTTCATCAACTACGGTTTCAACAAGGTGCAGTGGATCGAGCATCTGCGCTACCTGGGCTACGAGTTCAGCGTTCTCGCGCAGAGCTATGCTGTGGACATGCCCCATTCCTTGTGCGCTGTGGAAAGGGGTTTGAAGGGTAGATCGGACTACGCGAAGAAGTACAACGCAGGCTTCAAGAGGAACCACGTGGACATGCTGACGCTGTACAGGCGCTTTTTGTATGATTTGCGGCAATCGGAGAAGGACGAGAGTCGTATTCTGTTGTGCTTGCCTGCAAGTATTCATTCGCATGTCTTTTGATGTGTAGGCATTAACCTCAATACCTTCCGGCATTAACTTCAGTGCGTCCAGGCATTACTCTCAATACCTTCCAGCATTAACCTCAATACCTTCCAGCATTAACCTCAATACGCTCCGGCATTAGGACAGTGTGTTTGGCTTGTTTTCTTCAGACTCTCACAACCACGTCGGAATACTCGTGCAAAAGAGTGCCGAAAAGTGGATTCCCCTCAGAATGGAAAGGCAGAAAACCGTTTGGATTCGAGATGGAACCGCAATTTCAGGAACAGTTCTGGGGATGCACCGTTTCTTGCCGTGTCGTTGCATAATAGAGTAGGTGGAGGCGAAATCGTCCCACACTGAGAGTTTGGAGCTTTCCGAACTTCACGTTTCGAACGTCTCTCCTTGTCGCAGTCCGTGTCATGTCTAGATTGCTCTGAAGGACCCCAAGGTGAAGAACCCCGTTCTGGTGAAGGTGACTGTGGGAGAGAACTCCTACACCGTCTGCACGCTTTCGAAGGGTTGGATTGTTGCGCGGGTTTGAAGGGTAGATGTCCCTCAGTGCTCCGTGGAGCTGGTCTTCTTCCCCGTGGATGAGGCCGTTTCCTTCGCTGCGGAGGGTGACTCCGATGTGGATATTACCGGCATCATGATCACCGCTTTGGATGAGGACGGCGAGGACGGCGAGGAAGAGGAGGAGGAGATGGAAGAGGAGGAGAGTGAGAAGGAAGAGGAGGAAGAAGAGGAAGAGGAAGAGGAAGAAGAGGAGGAGGAAGAGAAGCCTAAGGCGTCCGGTACCTCCACCCCATTCCTCTAAAGCAATAGAGAAGCGCCAGAGCCCCACCAAGGCTGCGGACGAGAAGCGCCCGAAGAAGGAGGAGGCGACGTCGGAGATCAAGAAGATCGGCAAGTTCATTTCTTACAAGGACATCACCATCGGCAACGGCAAGTCCCCTCGCAAGGGCAGCAAGTGCACGGTGAAGTACGTGGGCACGCTCCCCAACAAGCACGTATTCGACCAGTCGGGCAAGAAGGGATTCACCTTCAAGATCGGCGTGGGTGAGGTGATCAAGGGCTGGGATGACGGCATTATGAGTAAGCCCTCGAGCGGGTGCTGAGACGTAGCCATGAAGGAGGGCGGAAGAAGAAAGCTGGTCATCTACCCCGAGGCGGGCTACGGCAAGGCCGGATCGCCTCCCGAGATTCCCCCCAACTCCAAGCTGGTCTTCGATGTGGAGCTTCTGAAGGTGAACTGTTCTGTTTGTTGAAAAGGGCGAATGTGGCAAGAAACAGGGAATAAGAGATGTACAGTTACGCTTTACTTGGCTCTGGGGTTTCTGGAAATGTTGGCAGTGATCTCGTCAATCGAGGTGGCGCAGCAAGGGCAATCCTCAAGACAGAAGTCAGCCTTGATGGCGTCCACAACCGTCTTCGTCTCGATGGCATCGAGGCCCAAATCACTGGCAAAGTGAGATACGGGAGTCACCTACAGAATGAGCCCCTCCCTGGGAAACGACCTTGCTAGCGTCCACAAAGTCAAACCCCTTGACCACGTTCATCACGCGCTCGGACACTTCACTTCTGTCAATGCACGACTACGCTAAACCAACGGAACCAGCAATCACCTTCACGTTTGTCATGCTGCGGAAAAAAAGCGATCTGCTCAACGGGGAAGCAATACGGGCAACTAACGCGGACATGATACTCTTTGGAATGCGCTTTAGAAACATGGACAAACAGGGTTGGGATGGATGAAACGCCCGCCTGTGGGGAAGGGGTTGCATTTTTCATTCTCTAGGGGTGGTTGACATGTGCTGGTGGAGAAGAAGAGGAGGGAGCGATTGGAGGGTGTTCTGTGTGATTGCATCGATTGAATGAAATACGCTTCTCCTTCCCACCATATCCTCAAAACTTCCTCAATCCCAAGACCAAGTCTCCGCTTGGAGGCTTCGATGAGAAGAAATACACAAAAGAGAGATGCGCAAACGGATTGGATGAACGGAATCGGTAAAACGGGTGCTGCTTCGTCATCTTCATTTTGCTCGCATTCTTCGTGCACGATTCTCTATATGCATTTTCTATTCGCACTTCTCATCATTGTGAGGTTCCGATCCGTCTACCGCTGCTGAAGCATAGTGTTTTTGCTTCGGAAGAGGACTACTCTCTGGAAAAGAAGCACTACAAGTACTGCGGCGTCGAGCTCTCCTACGCCAGCTTTAAGGAGTACATCGAGTCGCATGGTTCTCGATCCCACCTCCCTCTCAGCAATAGAGCAGGTCATCGTCGAGTTCTACTCGGATACCTGCCCCGCCTGCAAGCGTATGGAGCCCGTGTGGAACCGCATTTCCTGCGAAGCCAAGACCGAGTTCCCTGAGCTGCGCTTTGCGAAGGTGACTTTAAGTTCGTTCGCTGAGGGGTAGATCGAGGGAAACCACAATCTCGACATTGTGAATGCGTACAGCATCACGCACACTCCTACCATTGCCTTTTTCAAGAAGGACATCCGCACTCCCACGCGTTATGATGGAGGCAAGTACTACGAGGCGCTGAAGTACTTCATTCGCGTTGTCTCCACTCCGCGGAGTCACGCGTAGGACATGCGTGAAGAGAAGGACCGCGGTTCCCCCGCCATGCTGCTGAAGGACATCGATCAGGCTTGGATGGTTTCGCTTCCTCTCCCTTTTCACCCATCAGTTCACCTTCTGGCGCGGTGCGACTGATCAGTCGATTCTGCCCAACATTAGCGGCTACTTCGAGACTGTTTCCCTTATCCCCATCATTCACCTGTAGAAGGATTGCGACGAGTACCGCGAGTTCGTGAAGGCGGCGGTGTCCATGGGCGACAGCATCCGCATTGCGGAGTGCTTCAACATGACGGTGCGCGACGCCTACGAGCTCCCGAAGCAGCGCGCGACGCTGGTGATGTTCCGCGACTTCGACGAGAGTGGGACCGGAATGCTGATGTGAGGCGTAGAGGAGAGCATCTACGACCAGGAGTGGACGGCGGAGTCCATCATCGCGTGGGCGCAGACCTACAGCCAGAAGACGATCGGACGGGCGGAGGCAGACACGATCAAGAACTACTTTAAGGGCTCGGGCGTGATGGTGCAGCTGTTCGTGAACGAGACCTACGTGGGCCTCGAGTGGATGGCCTTCCAGGACTACCTGTGGGAGCAGGTGGCGCAGCCGCTGATCGAGAACAAGGTGTACAAGCGCAACACCTTCTCCATCGTGGTCAGCGACGGCGTGAAGTACGCGCACTGGATGAAGAACGCGGGACTGAAGAGCGTGGACCTGCCCGCCTTCTTCTTGATCGACTTCGTAGTCGTGGCGTGGCGCGCTAACCTCTAGTCGTCCGGACTGAAGTACGGCTCGCGCATCACGCCCACCATGGAGACGCTGGACCATGACCTGTATCAGTTCCTCGACGAGTTCACTTTGGGGTTATTGCCTCCTCTTCGGGTGGATGAGGATGAAGCGGAGTTGTCGTCTCTTTGTTCACAAACACCTCAAAAGAATAGACTACAACGCCTCCTCGCTCGAGTCGCTGCTGGAGTCGCTCTCCACCTTGCGCCGCAGCGACTTCTTCAACTCCCTCCCCTGCAATGCGGTCTTTCTTGTCTCCACCTCGCTGTCCGAAGAACTGTCGGAAGAGCTATCGTCGCTCTTCGCCGTCTTTGCAAGCGTCTTTGCGCCCGTCTTCGACAGCGTCTTCACGGTTGTCTTTGGCGTGCTTTCCGTAGCCGTCTTAGCAACACTCTTAACAGCCGTCTTAGCAACACTCTTAGCACCCGTCTCAGGAGCACTCTTAGCACCCGTCTCAACAGTCTCAGGACCCTTCATCGCAACCTCCAGCTCCTTGGTGAGGGCGGCCACCTTCTCCTCCTGCTCCTTCATCTGCTGCTCCATCATCTCCTTCTGCTCCTTCTTGTACGACATCACCTGCTCGTTCTGCTCCTTCTCCTCCTCCGCCTGCGTCAGCTGGCCCTTCAGCGCCTCGTTCTCCTACGCCTCACACGCCCCCACCACGCCCACAGACTGCAGGCGCGTCAGCTGCTCCGCGTCCACCTCCGGCGCCGCCTCCACTGTCACCATCGCGTCCTCCACGGGCAGCGTCGTGTAGTCGCCCAGCGCGAACGCCTCGAACGCCGTGTCCTCCAAGTGCGTCTCCGGCTGCCCACCCTGCTCACCCTGAGTAGCCTGCTCCGCCTGTGCCGACTGCGCGGGAGTGCCATCTCCCATGTCAATGCCGGCGAAGGGGTCCATCATGGGCGAGGCAATGCCGGCGAAGGGGTCCATCATGGAGGTGGCGGAGAAGCCCAGCGAGGGCACGGCGCTGCGCTTCGCGTCCGCCTCCTGCTTCTGCGTCTCCAGACACTTGCGACACGCCTCCTTCAGCCCGTCCAGCTGCCGCTGCACCGCCATCTGCAGCTGCAACACGCGCTTCGCGTAGTCGATCTTCGCCTGCTGCACGCGGCTCGCGTGCGCCTGCTCCAGCGCGTGCTTCTGCGCCGCCAGCTCGCGCGTGCACTGCGCCGCCAGCTGCTCCTTCATCCGCTTCAGGTCGCTCCGCATGTCCTTGTTCGCCGCCGCCAGCGCCGCGTCCTTCTCCGCCTCGAACTGCTTCTTCTCCTTCTCGAACTCGCCGCGCATCTTTGCCTGCTCCTTCTCGTACTGCGCGCGGATCCGCTTCTTCTCCTTCTCCTGCTCCTTCTCCAACGCCTCCTGCTCCTTCACGAAGCCCGTCTGGATCGCCACTGCCTTCGCCTCCAGCGCCTTCTTCTCCGCCGCGAAGCTCGCGCCCTGCGCCTCCTTCTCCTCCTGCACCGCCTCGATCTGGCCCTCGCACGTCTCTTCAACGTTCCGCATCTTCTCGCGCACCTCCGCCACCAGCTTCGCCTGCTTCGCCTCCTCCGTCTACTCTTCACACCCCTCTCTTCCCCCACTTTCAAATCCGTCTCCAGGGTCGTCTGACTCGTCTTCAGCGCCTCCGCCTTCTGGTTCGCCGCTGCAATCTCCTCGCCCTTCTGCACCATCGCCGCCTCCCACGCTGCCTTCTCCTGCGTCAGCGCCGCCAGCCGCGCCTCCGCGTCCACGCGCCGCTGCTTCTCCTCCTCCACCAACTACGCCTCACCCTCTCTTCTCACTCCCACGCGCTGCTGGTCCGCCTCCTTCTCACGCAGCACACGTGAGGTCTCCTCCACGGTGGCCAGCCGCTGGCTGAGGCGGCTCATCTCCTCCTGCTTCTCCTGCGTCTCCTTCTGGATCGCGCGCGTCTCCTCGTTCTCATTGTTCAGGTCGTGGCTCAGCGTCTCCACGCGCTTCGTCAGCTCGTCCTCCGTCGCGTGGAACGCCGCCACCTCCTTCTCCTGCTGCTCCTTCAGCGCCTGCGTCTTCGCCTCCTCCTCCTTCAGCGCCTCCTCCATCAGCGCGATCTGCTCGTTCAGCGACGACACCTCGCCCTCGTACTCCGCCTTCACCGCCGCGATCCGCTTCTCCTCGCCCTCCGACGACACGCTCTCCACCTTCTTCCGCACCTCCGCCACCTCCTTCTCCAGACGCGCCTCCTCCTGCTCCAGCTCCTCCTTCTACGCCTCACATGCCGTCCATAACTCTCACCTTCGCGCGCGCCTCCTCCAGCTCCGACCGCGTGCGCTCCAGGTCGCTCTTCAGCGAGGCGCTCTGCGCCGCCACGCGCGTGTCCATCGTGCGCTGCAGGTCCTGCACCTCCTGGTGCGAGCGGAACAGATCCTGCTCGATCTTCGTCTTCTCCTGGATGACCTCGTTCACGCGCGCCTCCGCCTTCGACAGCGCGTCCTGGCACACCTCCAGCGCGCTCTGCAGCTCCTTCATCTCCGCCGCATCCTCGTCGGACACCTTCACGTCCGTCGGCTGGCTGCGCACCATCTCCTGCAGCGCGTGCACCTGCTGCATCGCCTGGTCGGTCTCCGCCTTCGTATCTTCGTGACGGTGAAGGAAGGGCTATCCGATCCTGGCAAGGATATGAGTTGCTGCAGCAGGGTGAGCGCCTCCTTCTTGGACTTGCTCTTTGCTACTGATTTGTTGAGTTTTGCCAGCTCCTTTTCCTTTGCAGCGTTGTCCGCCTCCAGCGAATCCACCTCTAATCGTATGACGGATCCTGCATAAACACAAACGCTCTTGCAGCGAATTCACTTGCTCACGCAGCGACTCCAGTAACTGCTCCATCTGCACGATCACTCCTCCCACACAACGACTACCTGCTTCACCTTTGAAATGCCGGCCGCGGGTGCTTTCTTGGCAGCCGCAGCAGGAACTGCCTTCTTTGTTTGCGAATCTTCCTCTTCCTCCTCTTCCTCTCCGTCGTCCGTCACTTCCACCTCTTCCTCCACGTATTCCACCTCTTCTCCGTCCTCGTTCGATTCGCCCTCCTCTTCCACATATTCCACTTCGGGCTCCTCCTGCACCTCTTCCTTCTTTTGTTTGCTTCCAAATTTCCAACCAGCCATTATACTCTTGGATACTTTCTGTCACGGAGTTAGACTTGTCGCAATCTGCACACAGCGCACACCTACCGAACGATTGGCGTGATCCGCGCAATGGATTCTGCAAAATCCGGAACAGAGTTGATTCCAAAAGGAGGCTCTATTACTGTTCTTTCTGTGTTTTCGGGGTTTTGCGTCATGGTTTCACCATTTCAATCGTTTTGATACCAACAAGCAGTACTACAACTCCCCTCTTCTTCATCCCATTCGCTTTGAAACTACAAACAGCACAACAATCACTTCTTCTTCATCAATGAAACAAGCTCCTCGATCGTGGGGCTGGTGGCGCCGTTCTCCCCCTCGATGTCCACGAAGAGCAGCTCATGCGGTCGCCACACCTCGATCGCGCCTCCCCCGATCGTGTCAATATCGTCCGAGACGGACAGCACGGTCAGCGGCTCGTAGGGGTTGAAGTGCAGATCATTCACGGGACATCGATGGCCGAGGTGGCGCAGGATCAGGTGCTCCTCCGCGCCCTTCTACGCCTCACCGCCTCTCAACAACCCCACCGCCAAGATGTCGAACAGGTCGATCTCCCCCGATTCCGTGCCCACGGCGATGTACCGCGGCGCACGGGGACAGAAGTCCATGCACATCACGGCGGAATCCACCTCCAGCGTGATGACGGGCGCCGGCTCTACGCGTCACCGCCACGCCGCAGCCGCACTCCCCTCCGCGTCGAAGGGCCGTCTCAGGTCCCACACGAGCACCTTCTTGTCCGCGCCGCCCGTCAGCATGTAGCTGTCCAGCTCGCGCGCCGCCGCGGGGTCGTCCGCGTGGCGCGACACGATGTTCATCACACAGTGCACGTCGTCGCCGTGCGCGCCGGACAGCTACGCGTGAGGCGTGAGGCGTGGGCCCACGTTGTGCAGTAGCTGGCCGGTGGCCGCGTTGACGACGAGCACGACGCCGCCCTTGCAGGCCACGCCGACGGTGGTGCCCTCGCGGTCGAAGCCGTCAAGGAAGGCGGCGTCCTCGATGCTGACGCCGGCGGCGAAGGGCGTGAGGTCCAGCGGCACGGAGCGGCGGCCGAGGTGAACAGTCTGCAGCGCGGGGAAGGGCCAGAAGTGGAGGCTCGTCTTGCTGCAGGCGAGGATCACCACCTCGGGCGGCGCCGCGGGGTCGTGGATGCGGTCCACCGTCTCCAGAGGCAGCTCCTCCTTCTCTGTGCCTTTCTGGCCCTCTGACTGCTTGCTGGTTTCTTCGTTGGTGTCGTCCTTGGTTTCTTCTGTTTTCACCTCTTCCTTGTTTTCTTCTTCCTTCACTTCCTCTTTGCTTTCTTCCTTCACCTCCTCCTTCTTCGCTTCTTCTGTTTTCACCTCTTCCTTGTTTTCCTCCTCCTTTACCTCTTCTTCCATTTCTTCCATTTTGTCCTCTTCTTCCTTCACATCCTCTTTGTTCTCTTCCTTCTTGTCCTCGTCTTCCATTTCCTTACTATCCTCCTTCTTACCCTCTTCCTCCTTTACATCCTCTTTCACTTCCACCTCCTTCACTTCTTCCTCCTCCTCCTTCACTTCCACCTCCTTCTCCTCCTCCTTACCCTCTTCTTTCACACCCTCATTACCCTCCTCCTTCTTCACCTCCACCTCCTTCTTCCCCTTCTTGCTACTCTTCTTCGACCGAGACGAACTCTTCTTCGGACGCGGCGCGCTCGGCTTCGACCGCTTCACAGAACCGCGGGAAACCGGACGATTGGCCAGCTCCATGGGCGAAACCTCTCCGCCCATCGCCTCCGCGCGGCGGTAGATGGAGAGAGGGTAGTCCAGTAGACGCTCCGTGTTCGCCGTCTGGCAACTACGCTCAACACCGCTGAACACGCCTACGTCAGGTCCGGCGTGGACGGGTCGCAGCCGTCTCGCACGAAGTGGTTCCGCTGCAGCGGCATGAACCACAGATGCAGCTTGGAGTCGTTCGAGTGGGACACCAGCCAGTTGGACCCGGGGACCAGCCTACTCGTCACAGCGCCGCCATGAGCCCACTTCATCCGTCCCACGCCGCCGGGGTGAACAAGGTGCTTCACACCCACAAAATTGCGGTTCCGTTGACCGTCGTTGTATTTGCCGATAAACCAGGACTGCGTTCCTCTCCGGCGCGTCATCTCCACAGAACCCTCGATGATCGTCTCGGGACTGTTCTCCCAGATCTTTGCAGCGCTGTGGTACACTCCGTCTATGTCTAACACAACGCAGCCGCGATGTACCCGTGTGGGAAGAATAGTAGAACACCTGGGACAGGGGCGAGATGGAGTTCAAACTGTCCTCGTTAATCACGCGTCCCCAGGCGCAGGTCACGCTGGGCCACGAAACATGGTTGTAAAGCAGGAGATCATACAGATACTGCGAGTTCTCCTTCCATATGTCATACGGAGACGCTTCCAGGGAAAGATGCACCTCGGAGCTCGCATCGCTGCTGTCCATGTCGCGATCGCTCTCCGCATCCTTGGGACTTCGGCTGTCTTCCGTATCGCTCATCTCCGCGTCTGTGTGTGAGAATGATTGAGAATCCCAGTCTCTCTCTCCTCCTCTCTTTCGACTGCTCCTCCTTTCTTCTGTATCAGGAACGCAGCAGAACAGGGGAACAGCGCCAATTCACTCCTTCCACCAAAACACACTCACAACCCTCCCCTTGCTTTTTCTACCTCATCCCCACTCCCTTACACATTCTCGAGGCGTTGCTCCGATGGAGAGCATTCCCGCGGGATATTTCTCTTTCACTTTTCTCTCGATCGGTGCAGGGGATCGCCCTCATTTCAAAGTTCCGTCCTCTGCAGACACTGAATTCGTGCTCGGCACAAACATCCATGAGCAGTCCATCTCCCGCGCAGCCTGCGGCTCCCGAGGAAAAGAAGGAGACGCGGCCGTGGAACCCGGAGGAAAAGCAGCTGTTCTACAAGGGATTCAACAAGTACTATAAGAAGTTCCAACAAATCAGCGAGATGGTATGGATTCTGTGTCCTGCACGTTATCTGCGTAGATCCCATCGCGCAGTTTCACACAAGTGCGCCAACTCTACTATCGAGAGACCAAGAAGATTCAGAATCTCCTGGGAGAGGCGCAGAGTCTCGTCGATTGGAGCGACAGAGAGGTAGAAGCGGGTGCTGCGGCGATTAGGGCGTAGCATGTGCTGTGCGTCTTCAACAGTTATGCGAGCATCATCAAAGACCGCAATGACGCAGCAAAGGTCATGAAGAGCAAAAAGTAGTTCTTATGCTTCTCTCTCACGCAGATATATCGATCGGCTAAAGCATTCGCTGGAGCGCATCAACAAGCGGAAGGAACTATCCAAACTGAAAGGTACGGGACACTGTCCACGCATTCCTCGTAGAGAAGGAGAAGGAAGAGACCTTCGCCCATTCCCTCCCGTCATTGCAGCCCTCGTCCCTCACACCTAGCAAAACCAGCCCCCACCCCGTCTTCCCCTCGGAGGCCAAGGGCCAGCCCTCCCTGCCGCACTCCCTCAAGCCGGCGAACACGATGGTGGTGCGACTGATCCCCGCGTCGGAGGCCATGAGCAACGCGCTCAAGTCCTACCGCTACTGTCCGCTGCTCGAGGTGCCGCTCACGCCGCCCGCTCATGCCTAGCTCACCGTTCCGCGCACGCTGCTGGTGCGCTCGCTGATCAGCAACCTGCGCAGCCGCTGGGACCGCTTCTGCGTGAACATCCGCGGCGTGTTCCGCCTCTGCATCGCCTCCTCCTCCAACACCGGCGTCTGGGTGGAGAGTCTTGTCAAGGCGCCCGACGTGGAGGCTGTTGGACATTCGGGTGTCCCAAGCAGTGGTGTTTCAGGCTATTCGGGTGTCCCAAACAGTGGTGTTTCAGGCTATTCGGGTAATACGGACAGTGGTGTTTCAGGCTATTCGGGTAATACGGACAGTGGTGGTACAGGGTATTCAGACGTCTCAGCTATCTCAAGCAGTAGTGCCTCAAGCAATGGCGTCTCAAACAATGGCGGTACAGGGTCGGTGGTCATTCTGCACTCCTCAGACTCGCTGCTGTCCAACCGCATGTGCATGACGCCCGCGCAGGGCGGCATGGCGGACGTGGGCGCGGCGGGCGGCGCTGAACCATAGCGGTCCTACGGCAACTCGGTGCTGATGACGATGGAGCAGCTGCTGGCCATCTCCGGCGTGGCCGAGCCCCTGAAGCTCTCCTACGAGTGCCGCTGCTGTCGCCGCCTCACCCATAGCTACTGCATCGTCTCGCACTCGCGACGCATCCGCTCGCTCCTTCTCTCCCAAGACATCCCCTGTAGCCGCTCTTGCCCCCGCTCACGCCTAGCGCAGAGCCCCGCGCTCTACGACGTGCTCGTCGGGCCCGTGCAGTCGCCGCTCTTCCACCAGTACCTCTACGGCGCGCACGCCCCCGACTGCCCGCTCCACGGCGTCGGCGTCTCCGCTGCAGACCTCGCCTCCGAGGCCAAACGCAGGCGCCGCGCCAAGCCCCGTGAGTCCAAGGAGTCCAAGGAGTCCAAGGAAGCGAAGGAAGCAAAAGAGAAGGAAGTGAAGGAGCCAAAGGAGCCAAAGGAGCCAGCGCGGCGGCGGCGGAAGAAGGAAGCGGAGAAGGAGTCGCAGCCAGCGGGCGTCGGGTGGGCGTGGATGGCTCCGCTCACGCGTAGGGCGCGCGGCTCGCTGCTGACGTCCTTCACGGACGCGCTGCCGCTGATCACGTCGAGCAGCGACCACAGCTCGCTCACCGCCGACTCACTGCTTCCGCCGAAGCCCGCCGCGCTGGAGACGACCACGAGCGTGGGTCCCTCCTTCAGCAACTACCTCCAGCTGTTCAACTCCAACGGCTGGCTGGAGACCGACCGTCCCGACCTCGCCGACGGCCCCGACGCCGTTGGCCCTATCAGTGCTGGTGGTGCTGGTGAGGTGAACGCGGACGCGAGCATCGCCTTCCCGTCGTTCACGCGGTCCAACTTCCTGGGCGAGGCGCCCGCCACGCCGTCCTTCAAGCCCCTGCCTCCCAGCGGCAACTCCTTCTTCCAGTCGCCGCCCAAGTTCGACGTGCTGACCAACGAGAAGTCCTCCAGACTGCTCAACACGCCCAAGTTCGACGTGCTGACCAACGAGAAGTCCTCCAGACTGCTCAACACGCCCAAGTTCGACGTGCTGACCAACGAGAAGTCCTC
>OIWT01002804.1_pt1 | contig 17185 bp, 17 predicted proteins | sample 1587701 | NCBI WGS metagenome assembly OIWT01 (sample SAMEA3888904, study PRJEB22519) | human gut metagenome | biome: human gut; feature: human-associated habitat; material: faeces | place: Denmark | collected 2009
TGGTGGGGAACTGAAAATCCGAGAAACGGCTTTGGGGTCGATAGCTTCGCCGTTTCTCGGATTTTTAAGGGTCTTGAGCGCTTCCTCGAGAACCTTTTGATAGTCAACCTCTTTGACTACAATTTCGGGAAATACATTTACATTATATGCCTTGGTTACCTTGAGGTCTTCTCTGCCGTTATAAGTAATGGTGAGAGTAAGAGTAACCTTTGCAATGCCGGAGGACGGGCGGGTAACGGTTACCTTATATGGAGCAAACAGCTTGGAATTATCCTTGTTTACGGAAATTACCGCGGTGTTGCTGCTCCGCCAATTTGCCGTTGCCCAAAGCTCTATGTCATCGGACTTATTATAGTCAACCTTGGATTCGTCAACGCCCTCTTTGAGAATATACTGGGGGAGGGAGGTTATTGTGGTGCTGTCGTTGACGCTTCCGGGAACGGAAACTCTGGAGGCAAGCTTATTAAGCGCAGCCATGGCTTTCGCTTCGTCAAGTCCCATGGAGAACAGGCATCCGGTGCTTTCCTTGGTATATTTGCCGTAGGTAAGCACAACGGTGGGACGAACGGAGCCGGGTGCGGAGGGGGTGGATCCGTTTTCGTTCCATTTGTACTGAAGAGTGCCGTCTGCGGCGATACCGACATAGTTATAGCTGCTGTATTCGGCGCTCTTCATGGATACTGTGACATCGGTGATGCCGGCAGCCGCAAGCTTTGCGTTTATCATGGTGAGCGCATTGGTGTCAACGCCGTATTTTGGGTTGAAGGTGCCGGAAATGGCCTTTTCTGCGGCATCAAGCTTCTGCCTTGCGGCTTTTTCCTCGTCGCTGAGAGCTTCCTCCCATACGGCGTAGAGGTTAAAGATTTCGCCGTCCTCGCTGCCGTCTTCCCAATAATCGCCTTCTTCAAACGGGCGATTTATTGTTGCGCCGTCGGCGTAATCAACGTTGCTGCCGTAGGAGCTGGTTGCCCAACCCTTAAAATCGTAGCCGGAGCGGGAATATGCGCATTTGTTGAGCACGGTATCCACGCCGAAGAAAGCTGCCTGGTCGGGCATTGTTCCGGTGACGGAGGATTTATCGCTGTACTTGATATTGAATTTGATTATGTACTGATAATCGCGCCATTTTGCGATAAGAGTAACCTCGTCGCCGGAGAAAACCGTGCTTTCGGTTACTTTTTCGCCGAAGGAGCCGTCGGCATTTTTGATATACCAGCCGTCAAGAGCCTTGTTTGCGGGGAAATAGCTATTTGTGAGGTACGGCAGGTTCTTGTAAACCTTGTCCGGAGCTACGGTTTTGTCGTTTATGGACATTTTGTAGCCGTTACCGTCAAAGTGAACGGTAATGCCCTTTTGCCAATGGGCGTACATAGTAACGCCGTTTGCCGCATCGTCTGCGTCAAATTTGTACGAAACGGAAATTTCATTTCCGCCTTCGGCTGCGTCAAACCAGCCTTGGAAGATATAGCCGGTGCGAACCGGATCGGCTATGGGGCTGTATTTAACGGTGCCGCTCTCGGTGATGATGAAGTTGTAGTTTTCGCCCACTGCGCCGGTGCGGTGGATAACCTCTGCGTCGGGATAGTTCGGGTCAACGGTTACGGCAACGGCTTTTCCGCGCCATACAGCATAAAGCGAAACGGTTTTGTATGCGCTGTCGGCAAGGTTTTTTACGGTTTCGCCGTCCTTATATTTTGCGGTTTTGGCGTTAGATGTGTTCCAGCCGAGAAAATCATAGCCCGCCTTGGTAAAGGTGCTAAGCGGAAGAACAACCTCTTTATCATAGGCGGCGGTGATGTTGTCCATGCTGCCTTCGCCGCCGTTGCGGTAAAAGGAAATGGTGTAGGTGATAGGCTCCCACTTTGCGGTATAGGTCACATCCGCATTTATAATCGTTTCTGCGGAAAGCTGATTTTCGCCGTTAAACCAACCTGCAAAGGTATAGCCCTTTTTGGTGGGGCTTGCGGGAATTGCGCTTCCGATAGCGGTGTTCTGCGGAACCTGAACGGTCTTGTCCGCGGTTTTACCGTCGTTATAATCGAAGGTGACGGTAAATGCTCCGGACCACACCGCATAGAGGTTGGTGTCGGTATCCATTTCGATTGTGCCGCCGTCTGCGTAGACTGCTTCGCCTTCGGCAGAAAGCGCCCAACCGGCGAATACTTTTCCTTCGCAGGTAAAGGGGTTTGTCTTTATCTTGCCCTTGCCGCCGTAAATGCTCTGGGTGACGGTTTCATCCGTACCGTTGTTGGCGTGGAGGGTAAGAGTGAGGGGCGTTCCGGCGGAAAAATTGCGCACATAAACGCAGTCGTCACCCTTGTCGCCGGATGAGCCTTTTTGGTAAGTGATGGTTATAACATCACCGCTTTTGGCGTCAACGACGAGGGGGGTCCAGTCAATTTCGCCGCTGGCATCCTTGACAAGCGTTTCGGAGCCTTTTGTAATGTTCACCTTGTCGTACTTCGCTTCGGTGGAAACCTTGTATTCAAAGGTGAGCGCGGCGTCGCCGGTCATGGTAAGCTGAAGCGTGCTGCTTGCATATTTCATTCCGGCGTTTCCGCTTTTCAGAACATCCTCGCCGTTAAGGGTGACAACCTTCCACTTTTTCGCACTGTTCGGGCTGCCGGGTTCCGTTTCCGCGATAAGCGGCAGTCCTTCGAAAAATTCATCAAAGGTTTTACTTGCCGCGAACGCATAGACGGGGAAAAGCGAAGCCACCATCAAAACGGCAAGCAGCAGGGAAATAAATCTTTTAGAGAACATTTTTAGTATTCACTCCTTGCATAATATTTGCACGACGTCCGCCATGCAGAGCAAGAAACCGATTGTTTCTCAAACCACGAAGAAAATAGCATCGCGGTTTAAGAAAGTCTTATTGTATGGTGCATTTACTGCGAAGCGGCTCTGCTTTATTTTGCTAAAAAATCCTCCTCTCGATATGTAGTTTGCCTTTCTGAAACGGTTTTTTACAAAATAAAAAGTGCTTTCCCAAACCGAGATGGCGAAAGCACTTTGAAATATGCGAACAACTCGGGTAAGGCAAGAGTCGCAAACGAAAAACAATTGTATCTGACTTATCCTTTTGCAGCGGCAAAAGGCCTCACAGTGACCCACTCGCGGGGATTTTGACCCCATTCCAACGCTTCCGTGCTTTGCACGGGCTTTTCGTTTGTTATTTAGTTTTCAGAGCGAAGCATAAATGCACTTCTACAAACTTATTATATCATTGTTTGTAACTTTTTTCAATATAAGAAACCAAATTATTCTATAATATTTACAACAGGCACAAAGGCGAAGCGCGTTTATCTGTTTATGACCACCTGCGGAACCTCCCCGCCGAAAACGATTTCCGCAAGGACGATTTCATCCTCGACCACGGCGCTCGCCGGGTGAAAGGCAATCAGCGCGGTTATTTTCACCCGGTAGGTGAGGGTTACGCGGTAAATGCTCTGATTTATTCCCGTGGTGATAAGCCTGCCGGAAATATCCGTTTCCGGAGTGCCTGCGGCATATATGTATACGGGAATTTCCGCTCCGGAGGAAAGGGTGGGTATTCCAAACAGGGAACCCAAACGCACCTTTGTACGAATTATTCCGGTATCGGAAAATTCCTCAATGAGCTTTTTCGCAATGCGCTCCTTCACTATGCTGAAAAAGTAGCCGTTTGAAACAACGGAGGTTATTTTTCCGTCGGCGGAATAATTTATTTTCACGGCGCTTTCAATAAGCTCGCCGGCAGAGTCAAGCTCCGCCAAAACAGCGGAATTTATGATTGCCGCCGCCTTGTTCGCACATTGGTGCTCTGCGATTATCGCAATATTCGGGCGAATGACGGATTCGGCGCAGAAAATCGCCGCCAATACAAGCAGAAGCCGAAATAAGCCCCTTATATGCGGTCTGCTTCGCTTTATCACGAACGCCGCCCCCTTTGCGAAATAATTATGCTATATCATATTTGTTTTTGGTACGAAAAGTGATATAATAACAAAAGAATTTATAAATCCGGAGGATGCTTTTATGGAAAGAGAAGCCGCGGAAAAAAGAATACAGGAGCTGCGCGACCTTGTGCGCTACAATAGCAGGCTTTATTATGAGCTTGACAGCCCGGAGCTGGACGACTACGAATACGACCTTTTATATCACGAGCTGCTTGACTTGGAGGAGGAATACCCAGAGCTTCGGACGCCGGATTCGCCCACCCAAAAGGTAGGCGGAGCGGCCTCGCTCAAATTCGAGCCGGTGCAGCACGCAGTTCAGATGGGAAGCCTCCAGGATGTTTTCAGCTACGAGGAGCTTTTTGAATTCGGTGAGCGCGTACATTCAGTTATAGAAAATCCGGAATATGTTGTCGAGCCTAAAATCGACGGTCTTTCCGTTTCCCTCGAATACAGGAACGGTATGTTCGTCCGAGGCTCAACCCGCGGAGACGGCTTCGTGGGCGAGGATGTCACCCACAACCTGATGACGATAAAATCCATTCCGAAGCGCATAGATTGCCCGGAGGTGAGCTATTTGGAGCTTCGCGGAGAGGTTTACATCTCAAAAGAAACCTTTAAGAAGCTTGTGGACGCTCAGGAGCTTGCAGGGGAACGCCCTTTCAAAAACCCACGCAACGCCGCCGCAGGCTCCCTCCGCCAAAAGGACCCCAAAATAAGTGCAAAGCGCGGACTGAACATATTCATTTTCAATATTCAGCAGTGTGAAGGCAAGACCTTTACAACGCACAGTGAAACCCTCGACTTTGTAAAAAGCCTCGGATTTCCGGTTTCCGTTTCATACAACCGCTACGACAATATCGGGGACGCAGTTGAAAATATAAAGTTCATAGGCGAAAATCGGGATAATTACACGTTCGATATAGACGGTGCTGTTATCAAGGTGAACAGCCTTGCGGACAGGGAGCTTCTCGGTGCCACGGCGAAGTACCCCAAATGGGCGGTGGCTTTCAAATACCCGCCGGAGGAGAAAATAACCACGCTTCTCAATATCGAAGTGCAGGTCGGCAGAACCGGTGCAATCACGCCGACGGCGGTTTTTGAGCCTATTCAGCTTGCGGGCACAAGCGTTTCCAGAGCGGTGCTGCACAATCAGGACTTTATCAACGCGAAGGATATAAATATCGGCGACAAAATCATAGTCAGAAAAGCGGGAGAGATTATCCCGGAGGTGGTTGCCCTTGCGGAAAAGGGACCCAACGAGGGAACCTACCGTTTGCCGGAATTTTGTCCCGCCTGCGGAACAAAGGCGGTGCGGGAGGAGGACGAAGCGGTGCTTCGCTGCCCGAACCCGGACTGTCCGGCACAGCTTTTGAGAAATCTTATCCACTTCGCAAGCCGCGACGCCATGGATATTGACGGAATGGGTCCCGCAGTGCTTACAATGCTCACGGAGCGGGGAATAATCAAATCTCAGGCGGATATTTATTCCGTAAAGCCGGAGGATATTTTCTCCGCGGAGCGAATGGGAAAAAAATCCACTGCAAATCTTATGGCGTCCATAGAAAAATCAAAAAGCGCGGGACTTTCCCGCCTGCTTTACGCATTGGGAATACGCAACATAGGTCAAAAGGCGGCGGATACGCTTGCACAGCATTTCGGCAATATTAATGCGGTTATGTCCGCAAGCGCCGAGGATATATGCGCCATAGACGGCTTCGGCGAGGTTATGGCGAATTCGGTGACGGAGTATTTTTCGCTGCCGCAGTCAAGGAAGCTTATAGAAAAGCTCCGTGAGCACGGCGTTGCGATGCAGGCCGAGAAAAAGACGGTTTCGGAAAAATTCGCCGGACTTACATTTGTGCTCACCGGAACGCTGCCCACCATGTCGAGGGACGAAGCCTCCGCAATTATTCTCGCAAACGGAGGAAAAACCTCGTCCTCCGTTTCCAAAAAAACGAGCTATGTCCTTGCGGGCGAAAATGCCGGAAGCAAGCTCACCAAGGCGGAAAGCCTTGGAGTCAAGGTGATAACCGAGGACGAATTTATCAAAATGGTAAACGAATAAAATAAAGCACATGCCCCGAAGAAATTTTTTCTTCGGGGCATTTTTTATGCTCCGGTGCATATAATTTACCGAAACGGAGGGGAACAAAATGGACGCAATCAAAATTATATCTCAAAATGTGGGACAGACCGTTTCCCGGATAATCGAAAACACCGATGAAAGGCTCTTTGAAAACGCAAGAGAAATTCGCCTTTTTGCGGGCAGACCCCTGCGGATTGTGAACGGAGAGGAAGGCTTTTTTATCGGCAGGAACGGCAGAAAATGCGAGGCGGGTTCTGCCGCGGACAGGCTTTCTCTGCGGGAAATAAGAGATACCTTTGCCGCTCTGTGCAAATATTCCGTACATACATTTGAGAGGGAAATCCGCGAGGGCTTTATCACGATAGAGGGCGGAATTCGCGTGGGAATTTGCGGGACGGCGGTCTATGAAAACGGAAAAATTATAAATATCAAAGATATTTGCGCCCTCAATATTCGAATCGCAAGAGAAATAAATGGCGCCGCGGCGGAAATAGCCGAAAAAACAGGCTTTGGCGAACAGGGAGGAATACTCGTGGCGGGGCCGCCCTGCTCCGGCAAGACGACTCTGCTTCGGGATATGGCGAGGATTTTCGGAAACCGCGGCAAAAGCGTCTGCATAGTGGACGAGCGTATGGAAATCGCCGGAGCCTACGGCGGAGTGCCCTCGTTTGACGTGGGGGAATGTACCGCCGTGCTGAACGGATTCTACAAGAGCGACGGGATAATAAGCGCTGTGCGCTCCATGGCTCCGGATGTGATAATCTGCGACGAATTCGGCGGAGAGGACGAGGTCGCCGCAAGCCTTTATGCCATGAAAAGCGGCGTTACCGTGGCGGCGAGCATGCACTGCCTTGACGAGCACGATCTGTGCTCAAAAGACGAATTTCGCGTGCTCACGGAAAAAGGCGTGCTGCGGTGGGCGGTGCTCACAGGGCGGGGCGGCAAAACGAAAAGCATACGAAAAGCGGAGGATATGCTCAAATGAAGCTTGCGGGGATAATCTTGGTGTTCTGCGCCTGCGTTTTCGGCGGGACTGCCGTGGCGGGAAAGTATCTTTCGGTGCTCAAGGGCGTAGAAAGGGCGGAAAGACTGGTGGGGACTATGATTGACGGCGTTCGTCTTGAGCACCGAACCATGGGCGAAATACTGGAGGGCGTGCTCAATACGGACGAGGAAACGAAAGCTCTTGTAAGCTCCGTGCTCGAAAATTCGGAGGGGAAAAGAATTGTGCTCAAAAAGGATACGGCGGCAAAAAGCGGCTTTTGCACGGACGAAGAAGCAAATAAGCTTTTGGAAGAAGCCTTTGAAATATTCGGCAAAACAACGGCAGAGGAGCAGATAAAAAGCCTTGAACACATACAAAGCGGCCTTCGCAAAAGGCATGAGTTGCTTTCAAAGCCCACATATGAGCGGGCGAAGCTTGCCCGCTCCATGGGAGTGATTGCGGGCTTTCTGGCGGCGGTAATCCTCGTTTGAAAAGGAGAAGAATATGGATGTCGATATGATTTTTAAGATTGCGGCGATAGGGATTATCGTCGCCGTGCTCAATCAGGTGCTCATTCGTTCGGGAAGAGAGGAGCAGGCGATGATGACGACCTTGGCGGGGCTTATAGTGGTGCTCATGATGCTCATAAGCGAAATAAGCAATCTTTTCGATACGGTAAAATCCGTTTTCGGGCTATGAACGAGATAGTAACGGTTGCGGGAATTGCCGTTGCCTCCGCCGGAGCGGCAGTTCTGCTGAAGCAGTACAAGCCGGAATACGCATTCGGAATTTCTGTGGCGGCGGGAGCGATTTTTCTGCTGTTTATAGCGGTTCGCGCAGGAGAAATTATTGATGAAATAAACGCTTTTGCCTCTGCCTCCGGGATAAATTCCGAAAACTACGGAATAGTTCTTCGCTGCCTCGGAGTCTGCCTTGTTACAAATGCGGCGGCGGAAACCTGTAAGGACTGCGGGCAGAGCTCCATAGCCTCAAAGCTTGTGATTGCGGGCAAGGCGCTTGTTTTGATAATTGCGCTGCCGCTGTTTTCCGAGCTTATGAATGTGATAAAAGCGATTTTGGAGATAAGATGAAAAAGTTTTTTGTTTGTGCGGCGGCGTTTTGCCTTGTGCTTATGCTCTGCGGCTTTGACTTCGACGATACCGTGGAAAAGCAGCTTGCCGCGGCGGAAAGAGGAGGCGTAAGCGACGCTTTGCCGGAAAGCGCCGCGGAAATACTCAAATCCCTCGGCGTAGAGGAAATGTCAGCGCAGTCCCTCTCGGAAATTTCCTTCGGCGATGCGGTGCGACTTGTGGGGGAAAGCATAAAAGAGAGGATAAGAGCGCCCTTTCTTTCGGTGATTTCCGTATGCGCCGCCGGGATTTTGTGCAGCGTGATAAATAACTTCGGCAGCGGAGAAATGAAAACGGTATATTCTGCGGTTTGCACCTTGGCGGCGGCAGCGGCGGTTATAATTCCGGTTAAGAACGTGCTTTCCTCCGGAGCAAGGGTGATTACCGAATGTTCGGATTTTATGCTGGGCTTCATTCCTGTGTATTCGTCGGTGATTGCCGCCTCCGGCGGTGTTTCCTCCGCGGCGGGCTACCGAACCCTTATGCTCGGAGCATCCACGGCGGTGGCACGCCTTGCAGGGAATATCATAGTTCCGCTTATGTGCGTGTATCTGGCGCTGTGCGCCGCCGGAACGGTAGCTCCCATCGGCATAGACAGCATAGCGAAAGGCGTAAAGAGCTTTGCCGTATGGGTTATGAGCGCATCTGCGGCGCTGTTTTCCGGAATTATGGGCGTGGGCAGCATAGTTTCTTCATCTGCGGACGGAGCCGGCGCAAAAGCCGTAAAATTCGTTGTGGGAAGTGCGGTGCCGGTGGTCGGCGGAACGGTTTCGGACGCGCTTGCCGCGGCGAAAAGCTGCCTTATTATGGCGAGGAACGTGCTCGGCGCTTATGCGATAGTCGCCGCGGCGGTGATTTTCATCCCGCCGGTAATCAGTGCGTTTGCATGGAAAATCTGTCTTTCGCTTGGCGCGGGGGCAAGCGATATGCTCGACAACAAGCCGCTTTCATCGCTGCTTTCGGCAAGCTCCGCGGTAATGGGAATTATGCTTGCCATGGTGCTGCTTACGGCGATAACCTTCATTTTTTCCGTTACGATAATGATAATCGCGGGAGGTGCGGCGGTGTGACTCTTATGGACGGAATACGAAGCTGGGCGTTTGCGGTATGCGCCGCCGCGGTTTGCGCGGCAGTGATGAATATGCTGCTGCCGCAGGGCAGCGAAAAGCGCATTTTTAAGACGGTGCTCAGCCTGTTTATGCTGTGCTCAATTCTTTCTCCGATTTTGAGCACGGATTTTTCCGCTTTGAGCACGGAATACGAATTCGGCGAAAGCCGTGCTCAAAACGATATAACCGGGGAGCTGCTTTCGCTTTCCGCAGATGAAATTAAAAATGTGATTATAAGAGACACCGAGGAGGTGCTTGCGGAAAAAGGCGTTTCGGCGGAGAATATTTCCGTGGAGGTTAATATTTTACCGGACGGCAGCATAAATATAAGCAGGTTTTCCCTTCGGATAAGAGGGGAAAATTCGGAGGAAATAAAGCAAAGCATAGCACAAAAGACGGGTCTTTCGCCGGAAATAAAATATTTGGGGGAAAGCGAAAATGAATAAGAATGAAAACAAAAGCGCTTTTGACGGGGCAAAAAAGCTTTTCGGCGAAAAAGAGAAGCTTGCAAAAGTCGTGCTTATACTGGGAATTACCGGAATGGCGCTGATATTTGCGTCGGAGCTTTTCCCGAAGCAAAAAATCAATGAGAAATCCGCATACTGCGCCGCGGAAATTTCCTACGACCGGGAGCAGCGGCTGGAAAAGCGGCTTGAGGCCATTATAGAGAAAATAAACGGAGCGGGGAAAACAAAGGTGATGATAACCCTCGATTCCTCAAACGAATATTTCTACGCCTTTGAAAGTAAAACGGGTATTGCCGAAAAGGAGTCCGAGCGGCAGAGCAGCGCAGAGGAAGCTCCCGCCGTAATCGACGGAAAAAACGGCGAAGAACCGCTTATCACCAAGGTGGGAGAATCCGGCGTGCGCGGAGTTGCTGTGGTGTGCGAGGGCGGAGATAACCCGCAGGTGGCGGAACGAATAATAAATGCGGTTTGCGCCGTGCTGGGGATAAAAGCAAGCAGAGTCAGCGTTGCCGGAATGGCATGAAATAAATATTTTTTAGGAGGATAAACATATGACAAGCATCAAAAACTACGAGAGCGTGGAGCTTCCGGAAGCTACTGCAAAAGAGAAGAAAGGCATTTTTGACTTTGCCAAAAATATAAAGAGCAAAAAATTCAGCTTTAAGCTGAGAAAACGCCACATTGCCGCAGCGGCGCTTGTGCTTATGCTTTCGGCGGCTGTGTACATGAATTATCTGTATTCCACCGGCGGGCTTAATCCGCTGCTCGAAGCGGGCAAGAACTACGGCGATTCCATCCTCGTCGGAAAAAAGAGCGAAGAAAACACGGAAGAAACAGCCGGAACGGCTGCTTCGTATTTCAGCGAAGCGCGGGTGTCCCGCCAGCAGTCCCGGGACGAAGCGGTGCAGACCATTCAGAACCTCTATGGATCAGGCGAAAGCGACGATGTGCATACGGCTTCGCTTATCCAAAAAGCAGAGGAAATTACCGCAAATATGGAGCTTGAAACAAAGATTGAGTCAATTATAAAGGCGAAAGGCTTTGACGACTGCATCGTTTACATTTCCGGCGATTACGCGGACGTTATGGTGCAAACCGAAGGACTTCTCCAGACGGAAGCAGCGTTGATAAAAGAGGCTATCATTCAGGAAACTGCCGTTCCGGTAGAAAACATTTCCATTGTTGAAGTGAAAGAATAACTCAAAGCCCGGCAGCCGCAGTAAAGGCGGCTGCCGGATTTGAATATACGGAGGAAACATTGAATATATGGGCAAAGGAAAGTACGTTGCGGGGAAAATTGTTGGATTTTTTATTCGAACGCTGCTTTTTGCGGCGGTGTTCAGCGGAGTGCTTTACGCTTTTCCGGGAATTGCCGCCGCAATGGACAAAACAGCCTGCGCCGTGGGAACTTTGCTTGGCAGCAGGGCGGAAATAAGCGTATTTTCGGAATTTGCGGACATTTCCGGCGCGGCAATAAATAAAGCACTCTACCTCATTGAGCTTGCAAAGGACAATATTGAAGGAAAATACGAACAGAAAAGAGAAATAAACTCTATTATGTTTACCTGTGCGGCGGAATTTCCCTGCGACGGCGGAAATATAACCTCCGGCTTTGGAAAACGAATAAATCCCATAAGCAAAAGGCAGGAGGTTCATACGGGAATAGATATTGCCGCAGCGGAGGGGAGCAATATTTACGCCGCGTGGCCGGGAAGGGTTGCGGAAATAGGAACGGACGAAATCTATGGCAATTACATAGTGATAAAGCATTCAAATTCGTTGCTTACGCGATATTGTCACCTTTCTGAAATCTCAGTGGAAATGGGGGATAGGGTGGAAGCTAGAATGAAAATAGGCGAAGCGGGAAGCACCGGACAGTCCACCGGGAGTCACCTGCATTTCGAGGTTATCGCCTGTGGAAGCGCCGTTGACCCGCAAAACTGCTTGAGCATCTGATGGAATTTACCGTGCTCAAAACGAGGGTGAAAATTTCTCCGCTGTTTTTTGCCGTGCTCACGGCTTTTTTGCTGGCGGACAGGGGCGGAATCGCGGCGGCGGTGATTAGCTTTTCGCTGCTGCATGAGTTATGCCATTTTGCGGCGCTCGGTGCGCTGAAAAAAGCGCCGAGGGAGGTTAATATTTCCGCTGCGGGAATTTCTATGCGCCTTTGCGGAATGAGCACGGCGGAGCGGGTGCTTGTGTTTGCTGCGGGCGCTGCGGGGAACTTCGCCGCGGCGGTCGTTTGCTTTGCCGCGGACAGAGAGCTTTTTTGCGGAGTTAATCTCGCCATAGGTATTTTTACAATGCTGCCCCTTTGCTCCACGGACGGCGGAAGCATATTTGCGGCGCTGGCGGAAAAATTCTTCCCGGAGCGGGCAAAGCAGCTTTGCAAGGCGGTTTTTACCGCGTGCGGAGCAATAACGGCGGCAGCGCTTTTTGCTGCGGCGGCTGTATATGAAAATCCGTATTTGCTTATCGGAGCTTTTTATGCGGTTATATGCCTTATAAAGTATTGAAAAAGCAATTCCTTATATGATATACTTATCTTCGTATGTGAGAAAGGAGGAATTGCTTTGGCGGCTATTCCCGACAGTATATTAAAGCTTGTTCAGAAGCCCGCACGCTATACCGGCGGCGAAGTGAACAGCGTTGTTAAAAACAAAAATGATGTTTTCGTCCGGTTCGCATTCTGCTTTCCGGATTTATATGAGGTGGGCATGAGCCATCTCGGAATGAAAATTCTTTACAGCCTGCTTAATAAAGATTCCGAGGTTTGGTGCGAACGGGTTTTTGCACCGGATGTGGATATGGAGCAAATTCTGAGAGAGAGGGGTCTGCCGCTTTTCGCGCTGGAGAGCGGAGATTCCGTCGGCGACTTTGACATAATCGGCTTTACCCTGCAATATGAGCTTTCCTATACCGGAGTACTCAATATGCTCGACCTTGCGGGCGTTCCCGTTCGCGCAGAGGACAGACACGAGCTTAAAAATCTTGTTGTAGCCGGAGGCCCCTGCTCCTGCAACCCGGAGCCTATGGCGGATTTCATCGACCTGTTTATGCCCGGCGAGGGCGAGGAGGTTCTTCCGGAGGTAGTTGCGCTCTATAAAGAAGCGAAGAGGAACGGCTGGAGCAAACATCAATATCTTGCCGAAGCGGCAAAGATAGAGGGCGTATATGTTCCGTCCCTCATTGATGTTATTTACAACGAGGACGGAACCGTAAAGGAGATTGTTCCGAAGGAAACCGCGACTCTGCCGATAAAAAAGCGCATTATCAAAGATTTGGACAAGGTTTATTATCCCGAAAGTTTTATTGTGCCTTTCGTGGAGATAGTTCACGACAGAAGCATGCTTGAGCTTATGCGCGGATGTATCCGCGGCTGCCGCTTTTGTCAGGCGGGCTTTATCTACCGTCCGCTGCGGGAAAAAGAGGCTGAAACCCTTACAAAGAACGCCCACGACCTTTGCGAAAGCACCGGCTATGACGAGCTTTCCCTCACCTCGCTGAGCACGAGCGATTACAGCAAGCTCAACACGCTGTTCGACGAGCTTATCGACTGGACGGAGCGCGACCACATAAACCTCGCAGTACCGTCTCTGCGCGTTGACAACTTCAACGACGAGCTTATGCTCAAAATAAGCAAGGTTCGCAAAAGCGGACTTACTTTCGCGCCGGAGGCGGGAACACAGCGCCTGCGCGACGTCATAAATAAGAACGTTACGGAAGATGAGATTTTCGGAACCTGCTCAATTGCGTTCAAGGGCGGATATACCAAGGTAAAGCTCTATTTTATGATGGGTCTGCCCACGGAAACCGACGAGGATGTTGTGGGAATAGTGGATTTGCTTCAGCGCATAGTGGATTTTTACTACCACATGCCGGAAAAGCCCAAGGGCAAGGCAATTCAGCTTACCGCAAGCATCGCGAACTTTGTACCGAAGCCGTTCACACCGTTTGAATTTGAGCCGCAGGACACCCGCGAGGAGCTTCACAGAAAGCAGGAGCTTATAAAGTCCGCCGTTCGCAGCAGGAAGATAAGTCTCAGCTGGCACGACACCAAAAGCTCGTTTATGGAGGGCGTGCTTGCAAGGGGCGACCGCCGACTCGGCAGGGTGATAGAAACCGCATGGCGCAAGGGCTGCAATTTCGACAGCTGGGATAACTACTTTAAGTTCGACAAATGGATGGAAGCCTTTATCGAATGCGGAATAGCTCCCGAATTTTACGCCAACCGCAAGAGGGAATACGACGAGGTTATGCCCTGGGATATTTTCAATTACGGCGTGACAAAGAAATTCATCATCAATGAAAATAAAAGGGCACACGAGGGTGTTACCACGCCGAACTGCCGGGAAAAATGTTCCGGCTGCGGCGCAAACTGCCTGAAAGGAGGCGCCTGCTTTGAGTACGGAAAATAATTATGTGGATGTAAGGCTTTTTTACAGCAAAACAGGCTCCGCAAAATACATTTCCCACCTTGACACCATGCGTGCGTTCCAAAGGGCGTTTCGCAGATGCAGGGACCTTGATTTTTGGTACACCGAAGGATTTAACCCGCATCTTTATCTGACCTTTGCGCTGCCGCTTTCTCTCGGCTACGAAAGCGGAGCGGAAACCGTTGATTTTCGCCTTGCTTCCCATGTTCCTTACAGGGAAGTGGTGGAAAAGCTGAATGCGGTGCTTCCGGCGGGCTTTAAGGCTTACAAGGCGGCAAAGCCGGTTATGAACGCAAAGGTAATTCGTTTTGCGGATTATAATATCTCTTTCACCGCGGACGGGATTGACCCGGAGGCGGTTTTGGCGGAGTGGTACAGATGCTTTACCAGAGAAAGTGTTACGGTGAAAAAGATTACGAAGCGCGGCGCGGAGGATGTCGACCTCAAAGCGGGAGAAAAAATCAAGCTTTCAAAGCTGAAGCAGTTTGAGAATAGGTTTTGCTTCAAGGCACGCCTTGTTTCCGGCGTGGAGCTTAATATAAACCCGAATTTGGTGCTTCAGGCGTTCAAGGAATTCTGTGAAATCGAGCCGCAGGATGTTGAAATCAAGCGTGTGGCGGTTTATAACGGCAAAATGGAAGAATTCTGCTGAAAAAAGCCAAAAAACACTTGCAATTACCGTTTGCTTGTGTTATTATAATAAAGCTGTCCGTATGCGCGGACGGCGCTGTCGCATTCCCTGCGACGGGAACGGCAATATAAAATTGTTGCCGGGCGGGCAGTCCTCTGTCACCGGATAGTATCCGTGAGAATGAATGTCTGAAAAATAAAAAAGGAGGATACTAAAATGGATGCACTTAAACTTATCGCTCAGGATTGCCTGAGAGCTGACAAACCCGTTGTTGCGGTCGGTGATACCGTAAAGGTATACTGCAAAATCAAAGAGGGCGATCATTACAGAACCCAGATCTTTGAGGGTGCGGTTATCGCAAAGCAGCACGGCGGAATCTCCGAGTCCTTTACCGTTCGCCGCGTAGCGCACGGCTGCGGAATCGAAAGAGTATTCCCGATTCACAGCCCCCTTATCGAAAAGGTAGAGGTTGTACGTCATGGTCGTGTAAGAAGAGCTAAGCTCTATTATCTCCGTGACAGAGTCGGTAAAGCCGCAAAGGTTAAACAGGTCAGATAATTTCGAGCACCGTAAACTCCCCCGACAAATTGCCGGGGGAGTATTTCTTTACGGGAAAAAATGTGATATAATTATTATATAACGAATAAAAAAAGGAGGCGGTTTTGTAATGGAAGCTGTTGATATACAGTGGTTTCCGGGACATATGGCGAAAACCCGCAGGCTGATGAAGGAAAATCTTCCCCTTGTGGATGTGGTTGTGGAGATAACCGACGCGCGGGTTCCGGCTTCCAGCCGCAATCCGGAGATGAAAAATCTTGTGGGCGGAAAGCCCCGCGTGGTGGTTCTCAACAAATGCGATATGGCGGATGAAGCGCTCACCGCAGAGTGGATTGAATATTACCGTACAAATGGAGTCAGGGCCGTAGCCATGGACTGCCGCAGCGGAAAGGGACTTAACAAGCTCGTTCCCACGGTTAAAGAGGTTATAAAAAAGGAGCTTGAAAAGCGCGCCGCAAAGGGTATGGAGGGCAAGCCCATCCGTATGATGATTGTCGGAATACCGAATGTGGGTAAATCCTCGTTTATAAACCGTGTTGCAGGCGGCAAGCGCGCCAAGGTGGAGGACAGACCCGGTGTTACAAGAGGAAAGCAGTGGGTGACGCTTGAAAAGGGCATTGATTTGCTTGATATGCCCGGCGTTCTTTGGCCGAAGTTCGATGACAAAACGGTGGGCGAGCACCTTGCGTTTACCGGAGCAATAAAAGACGATATTCTCGATACGGAGCTTTTGGCAATGCGCCTTGCGGATTTGCTGAACAGGGAATACCATTCGCTGCTCTGCGAAAGATACAGGCTCACCGATGAGGAAACGGCGGGCATTGAGCCTTACGATTTGCTCTCTCTTATCGGGGCGAAGCGGGGCATGAAGATTTCCGGCGGAGAGGTTGATACCGAACGAGCCGCCGCCATGCTGCTTGACGAATTCCGCGGCGGGAAAATCGGCCGCATGACGCTGGAGATGCCGAATGAGCTTGTATGATTTTGAGCACGAAAAGCACGCCGAGGGATATAAGTATATCTGCGGCGTTGACGAGGCGGGCAGAGGTCCGCTTGCGGGACCGGTTTTTGCGGCGGCGGTGATTTTGCCGGAGGACTATGAAATCGAAGGCGTAAACGACAGCAAAAAGCTTTCCGAAAAGAAGAGGGAAAAGCTTTTTGACGAGATAATCGAGCACGCACTGGCGTATTCCGTGCAGAGCTGCGATAATTTCGCCATTGACGAAATGAATATCCTTGCGGCGACTATGCAGACTATGAAAACCGCGGTGGAATGTCTTTCGATTACGCCGAATATTGTCTATGTGGACGGCAACCGTCTGCCGGAGCTTTCGGTTCCGGCGGAATATGTTATTCACGGCGACGCCGCTTCCGCAAGCATAGCGGCGGCGTCAATTCTGGCAAAGGTGAGCCGTGACCGGTTCATGTACGAAATGGATAAAAAGTATCCGGAATACGATTTTGCAAAGCACAAGGGCTACGGAACAAAGCTTCATTACGAAAAGCTGCGGGAGTATGGCCCCTGTGAAATTCACAGAATGACGTTCCTTAAAAAGATGCACTGAAGGTGATTTTTTGGTCACGGAGAACAGGAGGCGGGGAAATCTCGGAGAGGATTTCGCCGCGATGCAGGTTGACCAGCGCGGTTTCCGCCGTGGGCAGAATGAACTGATCCCGGCGGCCTTCACGCTCGCCGACCCAGAAAACGCCGTCCTCAAACTTCGGGAACTGTCCGGCGCAGTATCCGGCTTCGTAGTTGAGAATATGCGGCACGAGCATAAACTGCCAGCCGTCCTTGAGATGGGTCTCGATGAAGTAGTTGATCAGCGCCCATTCAAGGCGCGC
>OIWT01002806.1_pt1 | contig 17181 bp, 17 predicted proteins | sample 1587701 | NCBI WGS metagenome assembly OIWT01 (sample SAMEA3888904, study PRJEB22519) | human gut metagenome | biome: human gut; feature: human-associated habitat; material: faeces | place: Denmark | collected 2009
CGTTCCTCGCAAGCGGCAAGCAGATAATCAAACTCGGCATCAATTTCTCTTCTGAAACCAAGACGATTGACGGCTGGGCTGAGGCTTAGCTAAACACTTAAATCATAATGAAAAAAACGCTCATTTCATATTTAGTTACATGTATCTGCATCGTGTTTTGCGGCTGTTCTAAGATTGAGTTTGAATTAGTGCCAAATCAGGTGGATGTTGATTATTCTGCTCAAGATGTGGTAGCAACTGTAAATACACCTATTGCATGTTATGAATTATACAGTATTGACGGTGAACATTTAAGAAAAAGCATACTAGATAATTCATTTGTTTATCTGGAAAGTACTGCGATTGAGTATAAATGGATAAAGGTAAGATATGATTCTCAGAAACGGACCTTTACTATAAGCCTAGAAGAGAATCTAACTGAAAGGGATCGAACTGTGACAATTATAGTGTATTCTACGCATGCTATGTCACGATATAACCCTTCGTATCAGCATTGTTCCTTGAAGATTACTCAGCGAAAAAAACCGCTTTGATGTCCCACGGGTTTTCCGTGGGCAGAAACAACGCCGAACAGCGGCAAGGGCCCGCTTTGCTCAGGGTGCTGCGCAATTCGCCGCGAGCCATGCCGCCGCACGGCTTGTAGACATCGACCATCGATGATAAAGGACAGCGATAGGGCAACAAGGTTGCCCCTGTGGGGACTTGCTTATCTCAATCCCCCCGACCTTGTTATTTTATTGGGACTCTGTCCCAAACCCTGACGCTCCGCGCGGCCTTTATGTCCTCCACGTATTTGCTGTCGCAAATACCCGGACCAGGCCGGTCGTCTGATGACGACTTATTAACCCCACCCTTCAAGGGGGCACATCAGGGCCTGCGGGCTTTCCATCGCCGCACAGCTTTCCCTGCCCGCCAACTCCGGTCCGGCATCTGAAGATGTCTTCCCTGAGGGGCTCCGCTTGCGAAGCACCCTGAGCAGAGCGGGCTCTTGCCGCTGTTCGGCCAACAACATCAATGAAGAATGACTTGTTCTTGTCAACCTAATTGTCTGGTGAATTACCGGTAGAATTTGTAAGTGATGGTTCCCTGCTGAATCTTAGGGGCATCCAAGTTAAGATTGAAATCAGTCTTCAGCGCTGCTTTTTTGCAGGCTTCGATTACCTCTTCATCTGTGATTGTGGAGGCAGAGTTCAGTTTTGCGGAATTCACTTGGCCTATAGTACTTATCGTGATGTCAAGTTTGACAATTCCCTCAGCATTTCCAAGCTCTTCGGGATCATATACCCCGTAACTGTACCTGTCCTCCATACGATAGGAAGACTTCACCTTGAGTCTTGAAACCACTGCCTTTTTAGGTGCATTTTGATTGGCTTTCTTCGCTGCACGATATTCTTCCTGCGCGTCACCGACGAGTTCATTTATAAACGACACCACTCCTGTAGGTGCCGGTTTCTCATCCGGTTTGGCAGCAGCAGACTTCGTTTCCTGTTTAGCTGTAACAGGCTTTTCAGCCGGTTTCGAGGCAGCCGACTTCGAGGCAGCCGGTTTCGAAGCAGCCGGCATTGCAATCGACTTTTTCTCTGATTTGTCAGCAGCAACATTCCTCTCAGACTTCTCTTCCGGCTTGCCAATGCCCTCCTTTATGCTGGCCGTGCCCGGCTGGCAGAGTAGAGAGTCGATGGTGTCACGCAGGAATGCGTTCTCATTCCGGAGTTCCTTGACATCATCGTAGTTCTTGAACGTGAAATATCCAAAACTGAGGCACAATAACAAGGTCAGGACCTGCAATAATTTTCCGTTTCCCATAATTAATTATTTATTAGAGGTTTAAGTAATGAAAGCACATTGGCGTGAAGTCACTCACGGATTTTGGAGTCGATGATGATGGTGACAGGGCCGTCATTGACTAGGGCACACTTCATGTCGGCACCGAACACGCCCTTCAGGACAGGTCTTCCGGCGACCTCGGAAAGGCGTTTGCAGTACTTTTCGTAGAGCGGAACCGCAAGTTCGTGGGCAGCTGCCCGGATATAGGAGGGACGGTTGCCCTTTTTCGTGGAGGCAGTCAGCGTAAACTGCGAAACCGCCAGAAGTTCACCATCCACATCCACCACGCTTCTGTTCATAACACCGTTCTCGTCATCGAAAATCCGCATTGCCGCAGTCTTCGACACAAGCCACTCCATATCAGCCTCAGTATCACCGGTTTCCACCCCGACAAGGATGAACAGTCCCGCTCCGATAGAGCTGACCACTTCTCCGTCAATGGTGACTGACGCTTCCCTGACTCTCTGAATTACAAGTCTCATTGTCCTGTCTCTCCTATGTAATTATCTTACTATTTTTAACACCGGATCAAGCAGACTCACTATTGCCTGCTGAACGAATACGGACGTGACACCGATGAAGTGCAACGTGACTTGTCAGGCTCGGACGACATTGAAAAGTCTATAACCGCTCCATCTGAAAGTTCGTCGAAAGTCAGGAACGTACGGTCCGCGCTCTTGCCGTTCACCTTCATTGACCTGACATAGAAATTCTCGGAAGAATTGTCCGGAGCATTGACAATGAACACTTTACCGTCAGGGCGAGTAACCTTCACGCTCTTGAACAGCGGAGTGCCGACAGCGAATTGGCCGGACGCCGGACAGACAGGATAGAATCCCATCGCCGAGAACACGTACCAGGCAGAAGTCTGTCCGTTGTCCTCATCGCCGCAATACCCGTCAGGCGCTGCGGTGTAGAATTTCTCCATCACTTCACGCACGCGGGCCTGGGCCTTCCATGCCTGACCACACCAGTCATACAGATATATGAAATGCTGGATCGGCTGGTTGCCGTGCGCATAATTGCCCATATTCATCACCTGCATTTCCCTGATTTCATGAATCGGGAAACCGTAATAACTGTCATCGAAGATAGGAGGGATATTGAAAACCGAATCCATCATATGTCCGAAATCCTCATCGCCGCCCATCAGGTCGATGAGCCCCTGCACATCATGAAATACGGACCACGTATAGTGCAGACTGTTGCCTTCCGTGAAATCTCCACCCCATTTGAGCGGGCTGAACGGCTCCGAAAACGTGCCGTCCTCGTTACGTCCCACCATCAGGTTGAACTTCGGATTGAACAGATTCTTATAGTTCAATGCCGCCTTGCGATACGGCTCAAGTTCTTCGTCTGACTTGCCCAACTGCTTGCCCAACTGCCAGATACACCAGTCGTTGTAGGCATATTCCAGCGTCCGGGCAGCATTCTCATTGATTCCGACATTGCAAGGAACATAGCCGAGACGGTCGTAGTATTCCCAGCCAAGGCGTCCCGTAGAACTCACCTCAGGATGCACTTTGTGAGCGCCTGAAGTCACGGCTTCCCACAGTTTCTCCACATCATATCCACGGATACCGTCGATGTAGGCATCAGCCACCACAGAAGCCGAATTGTTGCCCACCATACAGCCGCGGTGTCCAGGGCTCGCCCACTCAGGCAGGAATCCGCTCTCCAGATAAGCATTGACAAGACCCTCCTGCACCTTCACGCTCTGCTCCGGATAGACGAGATTCATCAGCGGGAAAAGGCTTCTGAAAGTATCCCAGAAACCGGTATCCGTCGTCATATATCCTGGGAGCACCTCACCGTTGTACGGGCTGTAATGCACCCTTGTACCCTCTGCATTGACCTCAGAAAGGTCGCGCGGGAACAGCAGAGACCGGTACAGGCATGAATAGAATGTGCGGAGATGGTCAATGTTGCTGTCGCTGACCGAGATGCGTCCGAGTGCGGAGTTCCAGCTGTCGCGGCACGCGGTCTTCACCTCGTCGAAGGAGCGGCCGTCGATTTCGCGCAGATTGATCTGAGCCTGGTCAATGCTGATGAACGACGATGCCACGCGGAGATTCACCTGCTGGCCTCTGCCCGTCTTGAAGCCTACCAATGCCAATGCATGATCCGCCTCGACTTCATTCTTTCCCGTAACTTTATTTCCGTCAATGACTTGCGTCATCTCAAAAGGCGTATCGGAAACGATTACGAACCAGTTTCTGAAATTGTCAGGCACTCCTCCGTGGTTGTTGGTGACATATCCCACGATCTTGTTCTCCTCCGGTATGACCTTCACGAATGAGCCGCCTGCATAGCCGTCCACCACCAGATAGGACATTTCCTTTTCCGGATATGTGAGGCGGACCGCTGCTGCACGCTCGGAAGGCGAAATCTCGGCAACCACGTCATGCTCAGCGAGATACACCTTATAATAATAAGGCGTCGCCACCTCCGACTTGTGGGAGAACCAGCTTTCACGTTCATTCTCGTCGAAAACCGGCCCGGTAGTAACAGGCATTATAGAGAATGCGCCATAATCATTGATCCAAGGGCTCGGCTGATGAGTCTGCTTCAGGCCGCGCATCTTCGTGGCAGTATATTTATAGGTCCAGCCGTCGCCGTTTTTCCCGGTCTGAGGCGTCCAGAAGTTCATTCCCCACGGCATTGCCACTGCAGGATAGGTGTTTCCGGCAGAAAGTTCATAGGTGGATTCCGTTCCTACCAGTGTACTCACATAATCGACAGGGGATTCCACATAATCAATGCTGTTCTTGCAGCATGAGAGACTCGCCAAGGCAAGAGCCATAAAGGCCAATGTCGGTTTCAGTTTCATATTATATATCAATATTATCAGTTTTGAGCAGTTCTCTGAACACTTAACTGGTTTTCTACAGTGTCACGTCCAAATTGCGAAGATAGCAATAATATTTTTGCCGATAAGGAAAACGCGGGAGTTACCAAAACGTTATCTTTTGCCTTTTGGTCGAATTTCTTTATATTTTTGGTGCATTGATTTAAATTTGTCGCCGTTTTTACCAAAAAATTCGACAAAATGTACAAGAAACTAATCCTGACCGTAGCACTTGGCATCGCTGCCGTTTCCGCTTATGCCGGAGGCTACGTCACAAATTCAAATCAGAATGTAGCATATCTGAGAAATCCTGCCCAGAATGCAGTCATTGGCGTACAGGGCGCTTATTTCAACCCTGCCGGTATCGGTTTCATGGAAAACGGCTGGCACATTGCACTGGATGTGCAGACCGCTCTTCAGAGAAGATATACCACATCCACTTACGAGCCGCTCAAATACGGCATTGACAATGAAGGAAGAGGCTATAAGAAATATACCGGAAAGTCATTTGTGCCTGCACTGCCGCATCTGGACCTCGTCTATAAGCACAACAACTGGTTCGGTTCATTCCATTTCGGAGTGATTTCCGGAGGCGGAAAGGCAAAATATGACCAGGGACTCGGCTCTTTTGAAGCGCCTGTGGCAATGATACCTGCATTGATCAATACCCTGGCAGGCGTCACTGCCGTAACTGCATACGACGCTGACATCAATCTTACCGGAGAGCAGTACAACTTCGCAGGACAGCTCAACTTCGGTTACAGAATCAACAAAAACTGGAGCGTATCTGCCGGTGTCAGAATGAATTACCTTTCCAACTACTATGTGGGTAGCCTCAAGAACATCCGTCTTCAGCCTGCCGGCGGACAGATGATGCCTGCAGCTGCGGTTCTCGCAAGCGCCATCTCTTCATTGACAGGAGGCAAGGTGCCGGCTGACCAGATCGCTCCTATGGCATCACAACTCGTAAGTGACAAGGCTTTGGACGCGCATCAGAAAGACATCGCCTGGACTCCTATCATTTCCGTGGATTACAAGACAGGAAAGTTCAATTTCTCAGCACGTTACGAGTTCAACACCAAGGTACGTCTGGACAATACCACTAAAGAGAACAGCACAGGAATTTCACAGTTCGATGACGGCAAGCAGATCGCTGCAGACATTCCGGGCAACCTTAACCTCGGTGCACAGTATTCCGTAAAACCGAATTTCAGAGTGGCTCTCGGTTTCAACTACTATTTCGACAAGCAGTCCAAGCAGTACAACAATGAAACCGGTCTCAATGACAAGCAGAACTATCTGAAGCACAACTCATTCGAGATTCTCGGCGGTATGGAGTATGATGTATGCAAGCTGCTGACTCTCAGTATCGGCGCCAACAGCAACACCTTCGGATTCGGCAATGACGCACGTTTCATCTCGGACATGAGCTACTCGACAAGTTCAATTTCCGGAGGTATTGGCGCGCAGTTCCACGTAAACAGCCGGATCAATATCGACCTCGGTGTGTATAAGACATTCTTCCTGCACTTCACCAAGGAGCAGAAGGATTACGGTGCAAACGGTGAGCTGATCTACAGAAAGCTCGCTCCTGTTGTTTCACAGTTGCCGCTTTCACCGGAAATCGCCGGGAAACTGACTCCGGAGAACCTTGCAATCACCGGGCAGGATGATTTCTACCGCACCAGCATCGTGGCGGGCGTAGGCGTGTCATTCTCCTTCTAAACTGGATAACAGACAATTATGGGGCTTTATCGTTCACCGACAAAGCCCCATATTTTATTTTCCGAATGAATAGCGCAGTCCGAAGCCCAATGAGAAATCGGTGGGTTTATCCGTGTAGATGGAGCGGACTCGGGAGCCGTTCTTGAAATGATGGCTTACTCCGGGCTCCACGAAGAAGCCGAGTTGCGGAAGAATATTGGCCTGAATGCCTGCTGCCGCGTTGACCGACCACTGCAGCCCTTTGGGCGATATATTTGTCGTCAATGTCCTGTCGAATTTTCCGTCCACGTATTCGTCTGTCTTGATGCTGCCGGAAATGGATTTTTCCATCATGCCGCCGCCGGTGAGATAGATATTGACATAACGGGAATTCAGGATGTTGAAGGAAATGTTCAGCGGAATACCGAGGTAATGGAGGGTCTGGCTGCCTGTGCTCCAGTTTTTTCCGGTTTCGCTATTGCCTATCTTGACTGAGGAGGAGAGGATGGAATAAGTCAATCCCGTTTCTACCCCGAGTCTGCCGGTAATGTTGTATCTTGCTGTCAATCCGACTTTTACAGGGATTTTATGTGAGTATTCCTCCTGTACTTCCGGCTGATTGTAAACGATGGCCGAGGCCTTGGAGTCCTTGTCTATCCAGTCGGTTTTGGTTACGCCTGCGGCCAACGGGTTTGCCCCCATGACCATGGCTGTAGGTTTGCTTCCGGACGTATTTCCTCCGACTGCGCCGCCCGCCACTATTCCTGCTGAGAATCCGCCTGAGCGCTTCGCCCTGGCTTTTTCTGATGGAGTTTCCTTCAGGTATTCGTCCCAGGACATCGCCGGCTCAGACTGCTCCACCGTGTCGCTTTCTACCGTCGCGGCTTCTCTTGAATCATGGTTCTCCGACGGGACCTCTGCCGCATATTCCTCGGTATTCACTGATGTAACATCCTCAGCTACAGCGCTTACGCTGCTCTCGACCGGAACGGCTTCCGCTATCAGTGACGACTCGGCTTTTCTGGCCTTCACCTCCTGCTTTATCCCGACCTTCGCAGCCTCTTGCTTTCTTCCGACCGCCTCATCTGCCACTACAGGTTCAGACACTGCAACATCCGCGGTAATGCCGCCTAAAGCATTGACACTCTTGTCATTGACCTTAGTAACAACAAAGATTCCCGCCATCAGCGCAGCGGCGGCGGAGAGCCCCCAGAACCAGACAGGGATGACCTTCCTGCGGCTTTCCTGCAGTCCGGCCTTTTCGCTCAGCGCAGCCCACAATTCATCCGACGGCCGCTCTTCGTAGCCCGACATCTTCTGTTTCAATGTATCTGTCCAATCCTGTTTCATACCATCTTATAATTCTTATGATTCACGCTTCATGTATTCGGTGAGTTCCTTTGCGAGAATTTTCCTCGCCCGATGATACTGGGACGCCGAAGTGCTCTCCGTAATGCCCAGCATATCAGCTATTTCCTTATGAGATTTCCCCTCAAACACATAAAGGTTGAATATGGTCCTGTAACCGTCCGAAAGCCCACGGATCTTGTCCATTATGACCTGTTGAGGAATCCGGCTCACATCCGGGTCCGGAGCGTCATCCGTATCAGGAAGATTGTCGGTGTATTCCACGAAACTGCATTTCTTCTGCTTGCGCAGATACTGCAGAGCCTCATTGACCGTAATCCGGCTCATCCACGCCTTAAGGGAGCCCTCCCCTTTCCACTCGAAACTGCCTACGGAAGATATGATCTTCATGAAACTCTCCTGCAGGATATCCTCGGCAATGTCCTTGTCCGAGATATACCTCCGGCACAACGCGAAAAGGTATCCGGACCAAGTGTCATACAGCTTCTTTATAGCCGCATTGTCCCTTTTCCGGATATCATTGACAAGTCTCTTTTCGCTGCTTGTACCTAAATTGAACTTCATGACTGCCACCGCTGCAATTCCTTTGCCATCAATTACTTTTGCGGGACAATGCTACTCGACAATGCTTTATTTCCTCGTCTTGTAGTCGAATGTCGCGATTTTGGTTTCGCCTGAAGAAGCGGTAAATCTCACTCTGAGTTTCACTGTCTTGCCCTCAGTATCAGGCAGTTTGTCCAGGCGGAATGCCACATAGCCGTCAGAAACTACTTCATTGACATCGCCGCATTTGTCGTGCCTGAACTCTACCAGATACGGATCAGACTCGTCCACACCTGTTACCAGATTCACTTTATGCTTTACGTTGGAGAATCTGCCCCACAATGTTCTGAATCTGAGGGTCAGGTATCCGTCCTCGCATACGGTAGGGAACGCGTTCACCAGTTCCACAGGGTCGCTTCCGTACTCTGCCTTGTCCTCGTCCTTGCCTTTGCTCTCGACTGTCTGCTTCGTGTAAAGCTCTGTAATCCAGTTCACATGGCCCATCTGGACACCTTTTTCCTCTGAAACCACCTTGTAGTTTATGAATGCCCTGGTCTCCTTGAGTTCAAATGGAAGTCTCGGATTGTTTACCGGCTTGATGATGGTATTGTCGTCGAGCTGAAGATAAAAGCCGCTGCCCTCACCTTCCGGCTTGACCGTAACTACTGCATTCGGGACTATCTCATCATATGATGGGTAGTCGTTCTTGGTGCAGGACGCTGATGCGACCACTGCCAATGTTGCTGAGATAAATGCTAAAACTCTGTTTTTCATAATATTGTATCTTTTAGTTTTGTCTTCCACTCTCTTAAATACACATTTCTCAGAATCTTGCATCACATTGTCCCGAATCTTTCAGAAAATCATTCTGCCTTCACTACGCTGACCGTGTCATCCTGAAAACATACATCACTGCTGTCCTCGACATTGTCCTCCGCCGACTCCGTAGAATCCTCCACAAACATGGAGTAGTCTTCAATGAATTTTTTATGATCTTCCAATGCCTTGAGCATTTTGTCCTTGTCGAAACGTATGACGCAGGATGTGGCTGCGAGAGCGACCAGCGTTATGGCCGAAATGTATTTTAATGCTTTCATAATCATTGACTTAATTAAAAATTTCCGGGCCGAATCCGAGAAGCTTGAGCTGCCTGCGGATTTTGGGCACTGTTTCATTGACAAATTCTGTTTTCTTGTATTCCAGGACCTTTTCCCTGGCGTCCTGCGAGATAAAGAAGCCGAGTCCGCGCTTGTTGTAGATTATTCCGTCCGTCGTCAGTTTCTCGTAGGTACGCATTATCGTGTTCGGATTCACGCCGAGCTGGGCCCCGTACTCCCTCACTGACGGGATACGGCCGTCCGGGACAAGCGCTCCTGAAAGCACCTGGTCGCAAATCGTGTCGTAAATCTGAAGATATATCGGTCTGTTTACATCAAATTCCATAATACTAATGTTTTATCGTTTTCAGTCTGAAGAACACGGCGCAAGCAAATGCGGAGACTACCAGGATATCCCAAAGCGTCGCTGCCACATTGGCGAAAGGCACTGCCCAGGAGATGAAATCCGGATCCGTAAGATATTTGCCTGCAAATAGTTGGCTCCACTTCATCAAAGTATCCATATCTATAAGTCCGGTCGTGAACAGCAGTCCGAAAAGCATGCTCATAACCATATTGAACCCTATGAATATCAGTATCGGATAGAGAATCTTATGCTTCTTGAAGAGCAATGCTCCGAGCAGGAAGAACAGGATGGCGAAAGCGAACTGCATGTAGATCGAGAACATGCTCACCCTGATAGGGGAATCAGTGGTGTAGGCGAAGGAAGCGATCCGGGTCAATGCATCTGTGAATGATGCTGCAAGTGTTCCACCGCAACTGCTGTCACACAGGCAAATCAGGCCGTCAACCGCAAGATATATCCCGACGAAGATTGCAGGAACTATTATCAATGTGTTCAACATCATTGACAGAAATTTCTCTAATGTCGAAGCCGGTATCATCAGCAGCATCGATCCTGCGCGTTTTTCGGTGATGTAGCCGTAAACATTTTTAGGATACGTTATGAAGAGCACGACTGCGACGAAGCAGAAGACAGAGACTCTGAATGTCAGACCAGGCGTTCCCCATTCCTGACTGAAAATAAGTGAGTAACAGAGAGTTATGACATAGAGGATAACCGGGGCGAGCGACATCAGCATGAGCGTAAGTCCGTATGATGATGTCCATCTCTTGAAGTCATATTTGAAGAATCGGCCGAAACGGCAGAATGAAAATGTATTGTTCATGGCGATATGTGTTACAATGTTTCGGCAAACAGGCCTTTTATGAATTCTTTATTATGGTGGACAGCATTGAAAAGAGCCTCGATATTCACCTTGCTGTCAGCGCCTTCCACATTCGGATAGACTTGGATGAAGCCGCCCGGAAGCTGCTCACTGTAAAGCGATTCCGGATGGAGCTGCGTGCCGTAGTCGAAATACAGCTTGCGGGAAATCTCCTCGAGACTGGCATTGAGCAGGACATCCTGACGGTCAAGAATGATGATCGGGTCAATGATGTTCTCCAAGTCCCTTACCTGGTGGGTAGATATGACTATCGTGGAGTCCTCACCGGTGTATTTCATCAATGCGCTCCTGAACTGCGCCTTGGACGGGATGTCGAGCCCGTTGGTAGGCTCATCCAGAAACAGATACTTGCAGCCAAGTGCCAAGGCCAATGATATATAGGTCTTCTTAAGCTGGCCAGTGGACATTTCGCTCATCTTCTTGTCCGAGGCATTCTCGAAGAGTTCCATTATTTCCTCGAACGTGTCCTGTTTGTAATTCGGCCAGAATTCTCCCGTAATCCGCGCATATTCAGCAGCTTTCATCGGAACCGGCAGCATTTCGTCAGCAAGGTAGAACTGATTTTCCAGCACCTGCGGTATGCGGCTGTAGGGAGCCGAGCCGTCTATGTCAATGTTTCCCTGCAATGGTTTCTTCAGTCCTGCAAGCAATGTGAGCAGAGTGGTCTTGCCCACTCCGTTCTCACCGAGGAGTCCGTATATTTTCCCGGGCTCCAGGTTCATGGTTATGTTCTTCAGTACGGGTACTTGTCCGTAGCTGAAACCTAATTTTTCAATTCGTATCATAGTGTATGAGTTTATTAGTACACTGCAAAGATATGGCAAGATTTTTATATTTGCAATAGTTTTTTCTAATTTTGTGAATTATGAACCGAATTTGCCACATATTTATTGTTTTTCTTTCCTGCACAAGCGCATTGGCCCAGCCGGCGCAGAACAAGCAGGAACTGATGCGACTCCTACAGGAGAAGCCTGAGAGAAGCGCTCCTCTACTTTATAATTACGAGGCTCCGTCCAAAATCATTGACACGCCCGCGCCGAAGGGCTTCAAGCCTTTTTATGTCAGTCATTACGGAAGGCATGGCAGCAGGTATCATTGTGCCGAATACTTTTTCAGGTCGCCGATGGCTGTTCTGGACTCTCTGGATGCACACAACCTGCTGACTGATGAGGGGAAATCTATTCTGGGTGACATGCAGGTAATCGCAGATGCCCACGATGGTCAGATAGGCTATCTTACCCATAAAGGTGCCAGGCAGCATCAGGATATTGCCGGGCGGCTATACAGACGTTGTCCTGAGCTTTTCAATCAGAGGGACAGACAGGAAGTGTACTGTGTGGCGACCGGCGTGCCGCGCTGTATCCAGAGCATGGCGAATTTCTGCCTGGAATTGGGTCGGGAGAATCCGTCTCTTGAGATTACAATGGATGCCGGCGAGCGTTTCACCAAATATCTGTGCAATGACGAGGGCGTCCCGCAAGACAATGCGCGCGAGGTGTTTGTGAGAGACTCTGTTCTCAATGCCAATCTGGACCCGACAAGGCTGCTGACCGCATTGACCACTGATGCGGACGAGGCGGCAAAGTATATGAAGGGCGGTGCGCGAAAGTTTTTCGCGGAGCTTCTGAATGCCGGCAGTATAGGTCAATGTCTTGATATCCAGGACCCTTATATCTATCGCCATTTTACGACTGAGGAGATTTACGACATATTTTCATATTACAATGTGAGGTTCTACACGATAATGAATGCGTCGGTCGAAAATGGCAGGTCACGTGACCTAATCGGCGCAAGAGTCCTCAAGGACATTGTCGAGAAAGCCGACGCCGCAATGGGCGGAAACGGGCACTGCGCAGACCTTCGTTTCGGTCACGATGCCGGTCTGGGGCCGATCTTAAGCCTCCTGCGCCTGGCAGGCTTCGAAAAAGAGGAGAAGATGGCGAAATCCATCGACGGGAAATGGTACTCATTCGAAGGAATGCCGATGGCCTCTAACCTCCAGATGATCTTCTACAGGAACAAGAAGGGCGAAGTGCTGGTAAAATTCCTTTTCAACGAGTCCGAGACATCGATTCCAGCCTTAGGTCCAGGCCCATACTACCGCTGGAGCCTACTCCGCGAATACCTGGTTTCCAAGATATCATAGGATCGGACTCACGTCTGAGGAGCAAGATTCGGTAAGCCGCCATACGTGGCTGACTGAGCATTAAAGATTTCTGAGTCTGGCTGTAAGGGCTCGCTGGAAGGCGCGGGCATTACGGAGATGTTCTGAATATGTGGCCGCGAAAAGATGACGGCCGTTGAAATCAGGGCTGGCACAGAAATAAAGGATATCCTTACTGCCGGCAGGATTGAGAACAGCATTCATCGCATCCTTGCCCGGCGAACAGATAGGCGCAGGAGGCAGGCCTGCATGCTTATAGGTATTGTACGGCGAATCCACCTTGAGATGAGCCTTCAGAATCCTGTTCAACGTATAGTCATAGCAGAATGCCACCGTCGGATCGGCCTGCAGTTTCATACCCTTGTGGAAACGGTTCAGATAGACCGCTGCAATCATCGGATACTCAGGCACATAATTCGATTCGCCCCGGACAATGCTGGCCAGCGTGCTCACCTCCATGGGAGTAAGTCCCTGGATCTTGGCCTTGGTCAGATTCTCCTCAGTCCAGAACGCATCCCAGGCTGCCTTCTGCTTATCCAGAATCACATTCATAGAATCCGTCCAGTAAACCTTGTAGGTGTCAGGCATAATAAGCCCGAAGACATTTTCCCTGTTGAACCCGTATTTGGACAAAAGTGCCGAATCTCCCAAAGCATCGATTACAGACAGGGAGTCCAGCAACATCTGACTGCTGATTTTCCTTGCCAGCGCACTCCTCTGCCTTATACTTCCTGAAAGCACCAGATTCACAGGCGTCTGCCATCCGTTCTTCAGCATCCTCGCCACATAAATCGAACTGTTCTGTTCAGAAATCACATAATGCCCGGTCTTGCATTTGCGATACCCCTTTTCTCCACTTTTCACCAGTCCTTCTTTCCTGAAAGAACGTCTCACACTCGCCTTCCAGACCGGATCACACTTCTCTATAACCTCCTCCAGAACATCTGCATTGGTCATATTAGGATAGACATAGATTTCCGCAGAAGCAGAAAAACACGGTGCCTTACGGTCAAACACTTCAGTGCCAACCTTCCAGGAAACCGCCAACAGAACCAGCACCGAGGCTGTAATTGTCAATGCTTTTTTCATCTCAATCTAAGTTCGTCACCGGAAACGGTAACATAATCAGCATCAAGTCCATTGAGCTTGCACAATGACTTCAGACGCACTGCAAAACGCTGAGAGAGAGACCTCAATGACTCCCCACCCTCATCAGAAATATACTTGTCCAGTCCTCTTTCCGTGCGGACCTTCTTTGCCTGAAGATAGACAATGGTACCGGGAGCGAGAGACTCATCTGCCTGAGCATCATTGAACCGGAGAATTTCACGCGTAAAAAGGTGATAATCAGAGGCAATGCTGCTGTAACTTTCGCCCTCAAGAGCATAAATGAACGGCACCCCGTTTTTCGAGAAAAGCTGTCTTGTCAATGAAAATGAAAACTCCTCAGCCGCCTTGCCGGCCACTTCCCTCTTAGGCTCTTCCAACCTGAGCGGAGATACCGGAATCTTCTCCTCCTTCACCACAGAACGCTTATGCTTACGGGAAGATTTCTTCCTATGAGTATCCAGTTTCTGCCCGGCTGTCTTCTCAGATACGGTTTCAGTCACTGTTCCGCCTTCGCCGAAACTCTCCGGCTTCATGGTATCATAGTCATACAGATGATAATCCTCGATAATCTTTATAAGCTTGGCAGGATAAGCAGGATCAGTGGCATAACCGGCCTTCTTAAGACCATAGGCCCACGCCTTATAATCAGTTATTTCATTATCAAACAATGACTTGTACCTGTCCCTGTAACGCAGGAAATCAGAGTGGTCACGGAAACTTTCATCGGCGGATTTATAAACGCGGAAACACTCTCCCCTCTTGTCATCATCGTGATACATCTTCTTGCCTGTCCAGTCGTGGCATTTGATGCCGAAATGATTGTTTCCTTCCTTTGCCAACGGAGATTGTCCATATCTGGATTCCAAAAGTCCCTGGGCAAGGGTAATGCTGGCCGGAACACCGGAACGGTACATCTCCCTGACCGCGGTTTCCGCATATTGGGATATATACTTCTTCTGCGGCGTACTGCTTTCAGGAACAGCCGACACCAACATTGAAACGAGAAGCAGCAACGCTGCACTTACAACAACCTTATATGTTTTCATAATTGACAAATCCGGGAACCTCCCTGCCGACAAAATTACACTATTTCGAACACATCTCCGTCATTGGCGGCATAAGTTTCAGGGAAAATCGCACGACATTCCTCCTGATATTTCATCGCATCCCTGCATCTGGACGAATAATGGGCAATGACAAGTTTGCCTGCACCTGCTTCCAGCGCGCACTTGGCCGCCTGGACAGTAGTCGAATGATAACGCAGTCCGGCCTGCTGTTCATACTGCTGAAGGTATGTCGCCTCGTGATACAGAAGATTCACGCCTTTCACCCAACCCGGAAGCTCGCTGAAAGGAGCCGTATCGCTGCAATATGCGTAACTCCTCGGCTCATACGGAAGGTAAGCCACTTCTTCATTCTTTATAAGCAGCGGCTCATCCGTGCCTGAATACTTTACGAAACCGGACATGAAATCAGCCCCGTCATCACGACCTGCCGGCCTGAGCACATCCTCCCCTCTTTTCAATGCCCCGATTTCCGCGAGCGTAAAGCCGTATTTCTCCAACATTTCCTTTCTCACGTTCATCTGAGGCCGCTTCTCCCTGAACATATAGCCATAAGTTTCGATCTTATGATTCAGTGGAAAGGCCAAGACCTCCAACGACTTCGTCGAATAGATCACCTGCGGTTCCTTGATCGAAAGAGGATGGAAGTCAATGTCCACCCCGATTCCCTTACCATAATAGGAAATGAAATACCGCAGAAGCGGTTCCAGGTTCTTCGGCCCGTAAATGACCACGGGAGAGATTCTACAGGACAACCCGAGCGTGGAAAGCAATGGGAAAAGCCCGAACAGATGGTCTCCGTGGATATGGGATATAAAGATGGTATCCAACTTGGCCAACGAGACCCGGTTACGTAGAAGCTGACGCTGCACAGCCTCGCCACAGTCTATCAAAAACAAGCGCCCGTGTACCTCAAGTACGTGGGCGCTCTGAAATCTATCGACAACGGGCATTGCCGAAGCAGTGCCCATTATCTTCAATGTAAAATTATTCACCTTTCTCGAACTTGTCCTTGAGGGCAGCAAGAGCATCGATATCTCCGAGAGTTGTCTTCTCAATGTTGGAGTTGATCATCTTGACTGTCTTCTTGGTGTTGTCCACCTCAGCTGCAGCTCTTTCAGCTTTCACGTCAGCATAAGTCTTGAGGTGTGAGAGGAAGAGCTTTCTGGTGCTTCTTCTGAGCTCTGTAACTACGAAAGGAAGTTTCTCACCTTCAAGAGCCTGTTTGCCGTCCTCTTTAACGAGGTCTTTCTTGAATGCGAATCCTTCAGTACCGTCCTCGAGTACAACATTTGCACCCTTGTCAGTAGCAGAACCTACAGTAGCCTCAACAGTTGTTCCTACAGGATACTTAGCCTCGAGCTCGTTCCATGGGTTAGGAAGAAGCTGCTTGTGTCCAAGGCTGAGCTTGTGGTTAGCCTCATCGAAGTCGAGGATAACTACGTCGATAGTATCACCTACCTGAACCATCTCTGACGGATGTTTGATCTTGTCCCAAGAGAGGTCGCTGATGTGAACGAGTCCTTCGATACCGTCCTCGAGCTCTGCAAATACACCGAAGTTGGTGATGTTGCGGACAACAGCCTTGTGCTGTGAACCTACAGGATATTTCTCACGGATGCTCTCCCATGGGTTAGGAGTAAGCTGTTTCAGACCGAGAGACATCTTTCTTGCTTCCCTGTCGAGAGAAAGGATCTGAGCCTCTACCTCGTCGCCTACCTTCAGGAAGTCCTGAGCGATACGGAGTCTTGGAGACCAAGACATCTCAGATACGTGGATAAGTCCCTCAACGCCAGGTTTGATCTCAACGAATGCGCCGTAGTCAGCGATGAGGACAACTTTACCTTTAACCTTGTCACCGACTTTGATATCCGGATCGAGGCTGTCCCAAGGATGAGGTGTGAGCTGCTTCAGACCGAGAGCGATTCTCTTCTGCTGCTCGTTGAAGTCGAGAACTACAACCTTGATCTTCTCATCAAGTTTCACTACTTCCTCAGGGTTGTTTACGCGGCCCCAAGAGAGGTCAGTGATATGGATGAGACCGTCAACACCGCCGAGGTCAACGAATACACCATAGTTGGTGATGTTCTTGACAGTTCCTTCGAGAACCTGACCTTTTTCGAGTTTGCCGATGATCTCGCTCTTCTGTTTCTCAAGTTCTGCCTCGAGGAGAGCCTTGTGAGATACGACAACATTGCGGAATTCC
>OIWT01002814.1_pt1 | contig 17154 bp, 37 predicted proteins | sample 1587701 | NCBI WGS metagenome assembly OIWT01 (sample SAMEA3888904, study PRJEB22519) | human gut metagenome | biome: human gut; feature: human-associated habitat; material: faeces | place: Denmark | collected 2009
CTCGCGCTTGTTGATTCAGAACTGGGAGAAGGTGGAAAAGAAGTCGTGTGTTTGTACTAAACAGTCCTCACCTCTTCAACTACGCGAAGCCACATGCTTGTTTCAAGCAAGCACCAGAAATCCCTTGTCCACTGTTCAATATGAGTTCAGAGGGAATGGAACCGCAGTTCCTGTCCATTCCGGAGGAGCCCGCTGTGGAGGGCATCGTATTCAGCAAGTTCTCCGGGGAGAACGAGATTGCGGAGTTTAAGCAACTAAACGACAGTATGCTTAGCGAGGCGTACTCCGTATATACGTATCACTACTTTGTAAAGGACATTCCCGATATCACGTACATCGTGTGCTTTTGCACCGCTGACTCATTCCTAGGCCCGAAACGAGAGTGACGAAATGATTGGTGTGTGCATCTGCAAGCGGGATATGTACGGCAAGCGGCCTGTGGGCTATATCGGAATGCTTTCCGTTCTTCCGTCCTATCGCGGGAAGGGCATCGGTGCGTTGTACCTGCTGTGAGTGACGCATAGCCAGGGCGCTCGCCATTCGTTCGATCAACGAAATGATAAAGAACAGATTCAGCGAGTGCTTGCTCGAGACGGAGTGTGATAATTACGCCGCGCTGAACCTCTACGAGAAGCTGGGGTTTAGGAGAACGGAGTATCTCCCGAGGTACTACCAGAACGGCAACTCGGCCTACCGTTTGGTGCTACAGCTGGAAGAGATTTATTTTCCCCACGTTCAGGAGTATTGGTAGATGATTGCAAACTGGGCTGTTTGTTTTTTCACGTCCGTTGGGGTTCCTACCGTCCCCTCTCTCGATTTCTCCCGCATCTGTTTGAATTGGAGCGGACTGGAAACAAACCGAAATAGGGTCGGCTTCTGGATTCCACTTTTAGTGGTGAGGATGACGCTCTGCTTAAACGGCATCATCAAGCGGCTGCGATTTGTGTTTTGCGGCTAATCCTTGAGAATCCAGCCTTTTGAACTCTTTCCCCTGAATTTTGACTCTTTCTCTTACTCCCCGAAGAAGAACAGCGGAATCCCCATTTTCAGAACCTATAGCGAGAATGACGCCTTCCAATCCCGCAACTGCTCCAAAGTCTGGAGACGATGGCCTTTATCGCATGCCAACATCCACCATGGAGCGTCATAGTAGTTGGTCTCGGATACGAGCTTGTGACGCGTAGGCGATCATTTTCCCCGTCTTCCCAGTGATTCCACGGGAGACCTGTATTCCTATCCGAATATGATGAACAGACCCAGCATATCTCTATCCTTTTACGGGAAGGAGTGGACGGACCAGGAGGGAATGGACGAGAGAGTGAGCCCGTTCTCAACGACTCATCTATAGATGAACGGAATGAATTCGAAGAGACAGAGTGTAAGCGAATCGCATTTTGCATCATCCGTAGGAAAGTACAATCGTGTCCGATGATGTCCCTTCAAACGCAAGCGATGACCTGTAGGGCCGCGTCAGCTACGACAACCTTCCTCCCATCCCCTCTGGGTTCAACGCCTCCGTCCCAATGAAGTGCGATTCTTGCCTCCGTTTCAGCGTAGTTCCTCCATGATGATGGGCGGCTCTCTTCTCTACAACCCCATCGACCCGAGCCAGCCACCTCCTTATCTCTCCATGCCCCCCATGCAGCGTCCCCTCATCTCGCCCATGCCCGTCTCGACCACGCAGTCCGCCATGCCGCCCGCGCCCTTCCTCCCCATGCGCGCCGAGCCCTCGCACAGCATGGACTGGGGCCGGCCCAGTCTGAGCGCGCGCTACAGCCACGACTCCTCCGTTCCGCCGCTCGACGACCCGCTGTTCAAACCGCCCTCGCAGGACGCGGCCGTGTTCAACTCGCTCATGGCGAAGCCCAGCACGGGACCCTCGCCCGCCGGCGTGTCGGAGCGCGCCAGCTTCGACGGCAGGAAGAGTCTGAGCACACCGCCGCTCGCGGACCGTGAGTGCCTGTGTAGCGTTCGTGAGACATAGTGGTGCTGCCGACGAACGCGCCGCGTGGGAGCCTGGACCGTCTGAGCTTCCTGTACAAGGAGAACGAGAAGCGCGCGTCGTTCGCGCGGGAGCCGAAGAGCCAGCAGGTGTCGGACAAGAAGCGCATCCGGCTGGAGAAGAACCGGGAGTCGGCGCGGCTGAGCCGGCGGCGCAAGAAGCAGTACCAGCAGATGCTGGACGCGAAGGCGACGGAGCTGCTGACGGAGCTGCTGGACGCCAAGCAGAAGCACCTGCGGCGCATCGAAGAGTCCTACTATGGGGTGATCGATGCTGCTCTGGCTGCTCACCCCACTGCCAAGACGGCTGTCACTTCCACAGGCACTGTGGCTGTCACATCCACAACCGCCACTCCAACTGTCACATCCACAACCTCTACTCCAACTGTCACATCCACAACCGCCACTCCAACGATTACACAAACCGCATCAACTACACAGAGTGCAGCCCCAACACCGACGGCCGTGAAGAGCGAGAACGCATCACCCCAACCCCCGAAGGGCGCGCCGGAAGCGGTGCAGCGGCTGCTGCAGCTGATGGACCCGCGCAGCGAGGAGGTGGCGGAGGGCGAGCAGTTCCTGTGGAAGGAGCTGAAGTCGCTGGTGTGCCCCTTCTACAGCCGCTTCGTCTTCTGGATCATGACGCGCGTGCGGCTCGCCCGGCGGCGTGAAGCGTAGGACCCGGTGTTCTTCAGCCGGTACGCGGAGTGCGTGGAGGGCGCGTCGGGCAGCAAGCGCCAGGAGAAGGACATCGTGCACTCGCCGGAGGACTTCTCGTGGGCGTGCGGCGCGGGCGTGAGGCGTAGCGGGCCGTTCTCGTTCTGGCCGCAGTTCATATCGTACTTCGGCCTGATCCCCGAGCAGGAGGCGAAGATCCGCCAGATCTGCTCCTCCGAGACCATCAAGTCCTCCTCGCTCGGTCTTAACCTCAGCGGCGCGGACTCGCCCGCAGCGCGGCTGGACAGCGTGCTGAAGTGGTGCTGGCGACGGCGTGTGAGGCGTAGTCTGATCACCGAGCTGGAGGCGTTCACGAGCGGGACGGACGAGGCGGCGTCGGCGCTGCTGCACACGATGCTGTCGTTCCTGACGGAGGAGCAGACACTGACGCTGCTGCGGTTCTTCCGCGAGAAGGAGCGGTATGAGGGAGTAGACGTGAAGTGTGTGGGTGAGGAGTAGGTGCCTTTGGAGGAGGTCCCCGAGCGCCTGCTGGGCGTGAGCGCGAAGGAGAAGGCCTCGTTCTTTTCTAAACCTCTGAGCAATACGTCGATTGAAGAGATCGTGAGTGTATTGCACAAAGTGATGGGATGGGTATGTTTGTGGAACAAACGACACCAGTTGGTTTTGGTCTTCTTGCTCTTGCCCAGCTTGTCGAAGGAGATGCCGAAAAACACGAGCACCACGCCGCACCACTACGCCTCACGCCACCGCATCGCCCGCACCTGCCAGACATTGATCTCGTTGCCCATGAACAGCACGGAGAGGAGGATGCTGAAGAACTTGCGCGTGGTGGTGATGGTGGACAGCACCAGCGGCGGGAAGTGCCGCACCGTGTAGAGGATGAACATCTGCCCCACCGAGCTGCACACGCCGAACAGCACCGCGTACTAGTCGTCACTCGCGCGGGCTGCAGCTACGCCCAGACACACACGGTTCTTCAGCAGGAAGGTCAGACCGGGCTTGAGCTCCTGCAGGAAGAGCGACGCGACGAAGGACACGAGAACGCCGTAGACGTTGAGCATTTCCTGCAGGCGCAGCGAGGAGGGTTTGAAACGGGGGACCACCACGTCCTGCTGCATGCCGCACACGCCGTCCATGCAGAGCGAGAGGACGAGGAGGACGAGACCCAGGTTGCTGTTGGCTTGCGTGCTGACCTTCTTGTGGTCGTTCATGAGTTGGAAAACTGGGGGTGAGTGGGGCGAGGGAGAATACGGATGATGCCGACGGTGATGATCAGGACGCTGATGTACTTCTTCACGGTGTACTTGCGAGCTAGAGTGGAGGCGAGATGACATCATTACTGCCGAAGAGGGTGCCCGCAAGCAGCACCGGAATCATCTTGCAGGACTTCGCGAGGACTTGCGTCGGGTAGGAGACGTGCTAGGAGTGAGCGCGATGCACGGAATGGACCTTGAGCGCGTTGTTGGAGAAGATCATGGCAAGGGTGTAGCACACGCCGTAGATCCAGTAGTCCGAAAGCGTGTCTCTCTGGAAGTGAAGGTTCTAGGGGTGAAAGCGGTGGGATGACAGCACCTCCACGTCCCGGATCGACTTCTTGTAGGAATCGCTTCCGAACATGTTGAAGGAGAGCACGACAGTGCCCGACTTTTGGTCCACGTCGACAATGGTGCACTGCTCGCTAACCATGAATTGCATAAGGCGAATCCACTTCTTATCCTTGATGCAATACACAACCGCTCTTCCGACGAGATCCTTCTTCGGGAGATTCAAGTTGAACTGCTTGTTGTCCTTCCCCAGCACCGACTGGCCTACAGCTCAAGGAGATGGTGCGAGAGAACAGCAAACGGCGATGGTAAAGTTGATGAGGCACTGAATGAAAAGAAGAACAGACGTGTATTGGAATCGGGACCCGTCTTCGCTGACGTATCTGTAGCTACGCTCTGAGGGGGGATTCACAGACCCACATCTTCTCTTGAATCAGACCGAAGGTGAGATAGACGGAATAGATACCGGAAATCGAGATGAACAGTCTCTTGTAATATTGCACGTCCATTGTGAATCGCTGAAGAGATGAGAAGACCCAGTGAGCGACGAAAAACGAGGGCATTTCGTGGTATGTTATCGCAAAATCAAGCCGGATTGTGGCATTTCAGTGACCAACCATTTCCATTAAACACGATCTGGATTTGAAAAGATGTCTGGTATGCCCGGAAGTATGAATCTCGGTGCAGCGATCAGCAAGGAAGCTGGAGTTGCTGCCGATGATGCCCCTAGAGACGACGAGAGAAGCAGCGGCTATTCGAGATTTAGAGATGACAGAAGAAGAGATGACTATGGTCGCCGTGACGATGGCTACGGCCGCCGCGATGACGGTTTCCGCCGTTCCTACAACGATAGAGACGGTTACCGCCGTCGTGATGACTACTCCCGTCGTGACGATGATGGCTATCGCCGCGATGACTACCCCCGTCGCCGCGATGACTACGGTCGCCGTGACGATGGCTACGGACGTCGTGATGACGGCTACGGACGTCGTGATGACGGCTACGGACGTCGCCGTGACGGAGAGCGCAGAGAGCCTCGTCTGACAAGGGCCGACAGAGTCGATAACTGGAGAATAAGAGATACGCCTCAGGAGACCCCCGCTGAGGAAAGCCAGGAGACGGAGAGACGCGATACCGGTGACAACTATCGCCGCGATGATGACTATCCCCGTCGTGATGGCTACGGCCGTCGTGATGGTTATGGTCGCCGCGATGGCTACGGTCGCCGCGATGGCTACGGTCGCCGCGATGAATATCCTCGTCGCCGTGACGACGATGGCTTCCGCCATCGCGATGATGACTACCCCCGCCATCGCGACAATGACGGTTTCCGCCATCGCGACGATGATTATCCTCGTCGTCGCGATGATGATGGCTTCCGCCGCAGATACAACAGAGAGGAGCGTCCGCAGCGCGCGAGCGAGGAGACGAGAGAGTGGGGGCGGACACAGCGCCTGACGCGTAGGCCTGCGATCGTCTCGAACAACGCGTACGCGGCGCTGGCGGAGAACGACGACGACGACCGCGTAGGCGGCGCGCGGGCGGGTGGAGCGTAGAACCTGAGCCTGGAGGAGCTGAAGCGCCGCGCGGCGGAGAAGAACAAGGCGGAGGAGGAGAAGAAGCGCAAGGACCTGGAGGCGCGCGACCGCGCGATGGCGGAGCAGTCGCACGCGAAGGTGGTGCGCGCGCCGGTGGTGACGCAGTCGATGCGCGAGGCGAAGGAGCCGGAGCGCGTGGAGGTGCCGATGGAGTGGGGCGTGGATCTGCGTGGGTGCTGGATGGGAGCGTGAGGCGTAGCGAGCATGTCGGGCTGCATCACGCTGGTGACGCTGCCGGAGGCGCGTGCGACGGCGCTGACGGCGACGATGAAGAAGATGTTCGATTCGAAGAAGAATGTGGACATGGTGAAGGTGCTGGAGGACTGCAAGCCGAGCGAGGTGGGCGCGAGAGGCGCGCGTGAGGCGTAGGTGCCGTCGGTGCTGTACCGCGTGATCAACTACGCGCTGCGCTCCAGCACGGCGCAGAACCGGTACATCTATGTGATCATGAGCCTGCTGAAGTCGGCGGCGGACGTGGTGGACGTGGCGACGACGGAGAGCGCGCTGCAGCAGTGCTACCTGGACGCGAGCAAGACGGTGGACGTGGCGGCGAGCAACGCGGAGGCGTTCAAGAGCAACTTCGTGGCGCTGGTGAAGGTGCTGAGCGAGGAGGGCCTGATCGCGCACGTGCCGTCGTTCAACACGGAGAAGAAGGAGGAGGCGAAGGAGGAGACGAAGGAAGAGGAGAAGGAGGTGAAGGAGGAGAAGACGCAGAGCGTGGACCCGGCCGTGGAGAAGGTCTTCCTGGGCGTGCTGAACACAAACCTGCTGGGCGAGGAGCTGACGGCGAAGATGGGCGAGGCGCACCTGCCGCAGGACCCGCGTAGGCACCGGCGCGCGCGGTGAGTCGTAGTGCTGATGCATTCGCTGCTGAAGTTCATCGTGGGCTCGTCGGACCCCGCGGCGTTCATCAAGACGAAGGGCGACGAGAAGGAGTTCGTGCCGTTCTACGACAGTAAGTACGGCAACATGCTGATCGAGTTCTTCGACGGCGCGGACCTGAGCGTGCACGTGGAGCTGATGAACCAGATCGTGAAGTTCTGGGGCGAGCTGGGCATGCCCGAGGGCCTGCTGGAGGCGTGTTTCTACACGCTGTTCGACCAGGCCATTGTATATGACGATTGCCTGGACGCGTGGAAGGACCAGGACCAGGACGAGCGTGGGTGAGAAGGGAGAGGGTGAGGTGTAGTGATGTCCAAGGCCGTCGTCCGCCTGAACAACGTGCTGTTCACGATCCAGGAGATGATCGAGGAGCGTGCGGAGGAAGAGTTCTCTGTTTCTTGCAACAAACACGGCACCACTCGCAGCCCTCCCACCCCTCCGGGTACTTCTTCACCAGACCGCAGAGCAGCTTCCAGTTGGCCAGCACCAGCGATTCCTCGTTGCCCGACGATTTGATCTGGTCGCCCTGCGCATAAGCGAATTTGGATTCCTATACCTGCAGCCGGTCGATCAGCACCGAGCAGGCAACTCCCGCGCGGACATGGGCTCGGAGTGCGAATGCGAGGAAGATGAGGGACTCCATCTCCATGTTGCACACACCGGCCTCCTGAATCTTCTTGAAGTAGGCAAACTTCTCCTCCTCGCCGAATTCGCAGAAGAAGCCGTCCGTGCGAGCCTCGTCCTCGTAGAAGCCGTCGGCAGAGATGGTGCAGCCCGTGACAGTGGGAATGCCGTTCTCCTCGGCTACCTCCTGGAGATGGCGCACCAGACTCTTCTCTGCGATGGAGGGGAAGTCGCGTCTCTGGGAGTGACACCGACATACCTACCCAACCGTGTCGAGATAGGCCTGCGAGTAGAAGTGGTTCAGCTCTGTGTCGCAGCTCTCGGTGGTGATAGCCACGGTTCCGGGAGCGACGCCGAATCCGCAGCACGTTCCGCTGCGGATTAGTGTGCACTTCTCCAGGGATCCCGCGTAGTACAGGAGCTTGTACATCTCGTGGAGAAGGATGCTCAGCGAGGGCATGCCCATTCCGTGGCTCACGCAGATCACGTTCTTCACCTTGTAACTAGGATTGAATACACACGCACATCAAATACAGCGAAAAACGCTCCGTCTTGCCGATGGCCTTTCCGTCGAAGGGGACGTCGAACTCCTTGGCCAGGAAGAAGGCGAGATCCCTGGCGCGCTCGGGGCTTCCCTGCATAATCACGTACTACGCGTTACAGACGGACTGGGGACGTACGCGCACGTCGCCAAACATGGCCTTCAGATCCATGGAGGAATTCAGGCCCAGGTGGAAGAGGAAGTCCTTGTTAAGGAAATGGCGCCGGGAAACGCTTGGGAAAGGATATGTCCACCTCCAGATTCTTCAAATGCGGATTCACGTTCGTGATGCCTTGCGACATTGTGGAATAAGAAAAGATGGCGGTTATGGAAAACGGACTCGCGCAGCTGAAACAAACACGTCACATATCGTTCACAGCGGACACGGACTGCTCAATCAGACTCATGACGTTGTTCCATCGAATGACCGTATCCTCGTTGTTGTGATCGACGTCCTTCTCCTTCAGCTCCTCCAGCAGCGCATCGCCCCTGTTGAAGAGGGTGGAGATGACGTCGGAATAGGGCTCCGTATTCAGCAGCGTGGGCAGGATGTTCACATTGCGAGTTAAAACCCCAACACAGGACGCAAAGGATATGTCTTGAGCTTGATGAACATCTCCATGATACTGGTGATGAAGGCGAAGTCGACGCAGTCGCTGTTCAGGTACTCGTCGATCATCTTCAGAATCAGCCCGTCGAGGTCCTTGTTCTCCTCGCTGCCACTCCAGATCAGGAGGTACGGCAGCATGTAGGACAGCATCACCAGCCAGATCTCGCGGTTGAACAGCGCGTAGGACTGGAGGAACAGCTTCTTTCCCTACGCTGAACGGAATACATCGCAACTACCTTGCGATTGGACACGACACGGATGAACCACTTCACCTTCACGTCGTAGTGGCCGTCTTTCTCCTCGATGAAGAACGATTCGAGATGCTGCTTCTTCGCGCTCTGCATGTCCTAGGCGTTCATTGTGGAGGCTTTACATACGCTCTTCAGCACGATCGCTTCAAACGGGTTGGTGGTGCTTCCGATTCTCTTGTTGATCTGCTCCATCTTGAGCAAACTCGCGTAGCCGCTCTAGACAGTGAATAATCATGAGGAATGCTACCTCAATCGCCGCGAGAACGCGCAGGTGAACCGACTTGGCAGTGGACTCGTCATCTCTCTCAAAGGACTCGATCGCCAGACGGTGCTCCTGGGAGCGGATGGAGTGCTTCTCGAGGATGCCCAGCGAGTTGCTGCGCGTGGCGTAGAGGAGGGAGGACAGCTTGCTCTTCTTCTGGCTGGCAGCAATCTGCTGCTTCTGTGTAAAGGACATGAACTGCGCCTCCTTCACCGTCCGGACGTCCTGGTTCAGCTCCTTTTCCGTCACTTTGTCATAATAGTACATCTCCACATAGGGGTCAAATTCGTATTTCACGTAAGAGAGCTCGCGGGCCAGGTTGAACACCTCCATCGAGCTCATGTATTTGGTTCCATTGGCGCACACTACACTTCAATCCGCCCGGAGAATCGAACGATCGGCATACTTCTCGTTGTTGATGCGGTCCATCTCATCCCAATCGGTGTTGGCCCAACGATCGGGAGTCGGGTTCTGCTCGACGGTAGGCGCTTCGGGCTGCTCTTCTTCGGCCACATGTTCCGCAGCCTGCATGTTCGAATTGTCCATTCTGATAAATCTAAGCACACTGACGATTTCCAAAAGAACGGCGCATTTTCCTGCGTCGAAGGAAGGGAAATTGGGGGATATTCCGACAATCGAGGAAGGGGAGATATTGTGAACAATGACCCTATTGGTGCAGTGTGGATGCGCCTTGGGAGCGGAACACACATGATATTTGCGGAAGGGGTCCCGATTTGTGCCAAAGCACACTTGGGTTGTTGACTCGAGCTCATATTTGTCGTCGTCACCGAATAATGGAAGCTGTAAAGGAGTATTGGAACAAAGTGGATGCCTATTTTGAGAGTATCACGCCTAAGTGCGGTGGGGAGCGGGATGGAAGTGTTATGTGCAGATAAGTGCAAGCAGCTTGAGGAGAAGATCAAGATCCCCATGCGCTATATCATGATGGCCCTTACTGTCGTGCTGGTCCTCATTATCTATCTTCTGACCAGAAAGTGCGGCTTCTTCACTTACTGCGGCTTCTTCCCTTCTCTGTTTGCCTGCATGAAGAGCATGCACGACAACAAGGGCGAGGAGAAGAAGTGGTGCTCCTTCTGGATGCTGTTCTCGCTGCTGCAGGTGCTGCCGAGATGCCTTGATAGAAATATCTATTACGGCATTGTGAAGTGCGTGGCTCTTCTCTACTTTGCCTTCTTCGACACTTGCGACATTCTGATCAACGGACTCAACATGGCTTACGAGTACATCGAGAAAGGACTCAACTACTACAAGTCGATGTGTGCGAAGGTGGAGAAGAGTGATTAACTGTGCTTGACTCCCAACTTGTGGGTCTTCTGTTTGTTGGAGAAAAGAGAGGAAAAGTCAGCTAGGAGTTTGTCAAGGGTAACCAAATCCGCGGCAAAACGCTTCCTCCGTCGGGAATTCCGCTTCACAAATATGAACTGAAGAGAGAGAAGGGACACGATAAACAATGCGAAGATCTACGCAACAATGGAGAGTATCTCTTCCACCTTCACATTCTTGGGGTAGAGATGCTCGTCCGAAAAGGCGTCGCACACCTCGTCGCTGCAGCGACCGGCAATCCGACTCAGCCTCACATTCGACAGCAGCAAGAGCAGGAAGAAGGCAGTCGCGAAGAGACACACGAAAAAGGGAATGTTCTTCTCGTACCACATCTGATTGCGCTGGTCTTCGAGAAGGGACGGCTCCATGGAGGACTTCCAAAGGAGGATGAAGACGTTGTCATGGCGCAGATACAGATACTCATCGGTCGTGTGGCCATCGAGCTGGAAGGCAATTTCAGAGGCGTTGGATAGAATCACGTGGAAGAGCGCGCCAAAGCGATCGATGAGCTTGGTCTACTGCTCAACACAATGACAATGCAGGACGCGAATTGCAACGGACTGGTCCTCGTAGTCGAGCGAAGAATGGACCACTTCGTGCACCATCTACGTGAAAGACGACGCAGTGCAGTACAGCGAAAACGTTCGCCTGCGTCACCTTATCCATGTTCTCCTTCACCACGACGAGCGGACACTCCTTTGGAGGCATCACCGCCTCTTTGGTATCCAGCAGCGTGACTCCGTCGTGCATCACGTCCGGCTTGTAGCAATACACGTCCGCCTTTGTGACGGCGTCATGAATCACAAAACACCAATTGTCGCTTTGCGGGTGAAAGACACCAATCGCATTCCTAGCGGTAGGATATATACTTCAGCGCATCCGCGCTATCGATGGCGGCGACAACACACCATCCCTTTCCAAACTACGCGTTACTCACGCGAACGAAGTACACTCTCTTGGTGAGGTAGAGGAACAGCACATCCACGATGGGAATCCCCCTCTTTGCCTTCTCCAAACGCTCCAGCATTAGCAGCACGGATTTCGACAGCTCGTAGCTCCAACTGCTAAACAGGATGGAGTATCTTCCCTTTTGAATCGAAGGCATCGAGGAAATGGGTCTTTGCCGAACGAAACGCCGCTTCTCCCAGCACAGTTTTCCCTATTGCATGCAAGAACAGGTGAGGATCCGGCGGAGGTATTATTTCCTAGCAGGAACTAGCGAAGCAGAACCAGAAGCTCGATCAGCTGTCCGCTGCTCTAGATACTCTACACAACACCAGCAAAGCGGTGGGAGATACGCTCGAGGAACAAATCACGTGAGGTTCATATGCCATCTTGTGATTGTAGACTCATCGAGCAGCTGGAGGAGAACACGGACAGAGCGCACGCGGCGACACGGTCCTTGCGAAGGAATCTGCGACATCACATGGAGAACGATGGCCTGCTCCGTATTGTGCGTTTCTGCTTCCGTGATGGATAGAGAACAAAATGGTGGATGCAATTGTCATATTGGCCCTGCTGTTTCTCATCCTGGTGCTCGTATACTTGCTACTGAGGTAGCATTACAAAGCTTCATGGGATACAATGCGTTGTGTCCCTTATAGGCGCTAATTCATTGTTTCGTGTATTGTCTGTGCTTATGTGCTTATTTTCCTCTTTGTTGTACTTCTTTACTCATAACACAATTATCCTCCTTCCTACTCGTGTTGACAGCGAACTGGATCACCGCGCGACTATTGCCGAATAACCGTTTTTTGCGGCTCCCAAGAAGAAGAGAGAAAGAGTCAACAATGCTTCGTACTCTGAACCCGAGGTCTGTGGGACGCATTGTGACCTTTGTAAAGTGCGATGGAGTGTTTCTGGGCAGAATCGATTGCAGGCTTTCGCTGAATGCGCGTGCCTTCGCCCGCCCTTTTGCAACGGAGGTGCCTGAGAAGGCGGAGGAGAAGAAGAGCATTCTTGACACGGATAAGGGGTACACGCCGGAGGGAGCGGCGTTCACGAACCCGAACGTCTCCAGCGATTGGATATACCGCGAGGAGAAGGATACGAAGCGGCAGTACTACATTAATACGAAAACAAACGAGATCATCTTCAATCGCACTCCGGACTCGAAGCTGGCTCCTCGTTGGAGACGAATCGTTGCCGGAAGCATCGATTTCGGTGCATCGCTGCGTATGCCTTCGTGCTTGTGGTGATCCGTAGTGGGAGGTGTGGTGGTGTCCTCTCTGGCGGCGCTGGAATTGGGCGACTCGAACCTCGGCTTCGTCATCGGAAGAATCTACCTGGCGCTGTTCTTCGCCGCGAAGGACTGCTTCATCGATCACGGCACGCGAAGCCTGGGCAAGAAGCTGATGAAGCTGGAGATCGTGAACAAGCACGGCGAGTTGTCAGGCCCCTACCGCAACTTCTTCCGAAACCCGTTCGAGCTGTGCATGTCCTTCACGCTGTTTTTGGGCTTCCCCGTGTTTATGATGGGCAACATGCTCGTGGGCATGGACGCGCTGTTCTTCCTGATCTTCAAGAAGCGCCTCTTCGACTTCGCTCTCGGCACGCGCGTGGTTCCGGAGGGAGACGATCATGCGATGGTGGCAGTGGGCTTGGGGACTCATGCGTAGCGCGTGAAGCTGTACAAGGACAAGCTGTCCTACAAGAGACAGACGGAGACGCTGGAGGAGGCCAGCATGTCGGGCATGCGACAGATGATGGAGCAGCAGAAGCAGTACGACAAGAACATGGAGCTGCTGGAAGAGATGAGGGAGAAGAAGAGGGCCGCGACCGCGGAAGCGAAGGCAAGCAAGGACAAGTAGTTGTATTCTATTCATCATTTATGGTTCCCTGTTTCGTGGATTCAAATTCGTGCGCCCCACGCCTCCGGCTGTTCCCCAAGAGAAGAGTTCTCTGAGGTGAAGATGTTCCTGGCGAGAAGAGCGATTCCAGTCGTTGCGAGTGGCAGTGCTGGCTTTGGAGGAGGTGGGCATCTTGAGCGGTTTTGACGAGCAGTGATCTCCCATTCCTTCGCCACTGCTCAATCAGACCACAAGGCAAAGGTGAAGCAGTATGAAAGGGAGCGCGCCGCCTATAATAAGGAGGTAGTGTTGTTGCAGAGGAGCTGACGGAAAGGTGTCGGAGCTGCGAAAGCAGTACGCGAAGGAGTACAAAAGCCTCCAGGAGCAGTATGATAAGATCCGGACGTGGGCATTGTGGCGTTCCTGTGACGCGTAGGGAAAAGGAGAAGGCGAACGAGGACGCGATGAAGGTGGAGGCGCAAAAGCGGAGGGAACAGCGCAAGAGCAATCGCAAGTACTACTACGAACATCTGTGCAACGCAGAGATTATGAAATCGTACATCGCTCTCGTGTTGGGGTAATGAGGTAGTGTGAATCGCGTGAACGCCCTCCAGAATCAGTTCAAGAGGGAGTCCATTCGACGCAGCAACATTCGGAATATGCTGAACTACTATATGCCCTATATTTACAACGCGTACAAGCCGGAGGAGGTGGAGACGGTGCTGGAGCCCGCTGTCGTTGATGCGTAGAGGGTGCTGGCCGAGATGAAGGAAATCGTTCCCTTCGACCGCATCTTCATGGCGCCGCCCAGTGGAAAGGTGGAGGACTCCGATTACCTGTCGTTCGAGGACTACGAGAAGGTGACGGGAATCAAGGTGGACAGAAAGAAGCAGCAGGAGTATAACCAGAGTTTGCTGGAGAAGTGGAGAGAAGAGAGTAAGCAGTAACCTATCCTTTTCTTCTGTTTTCTGATCAAGCAGGGAACGGTGCATGAGTTAGCAGAGGAGGCGAAGCGGGAAAAGAAGATGAGTGTCCCGTCCGAAAGCACAAAAGCAGACAGGATCGCGCATTTCAAGCAGGCCATACGTTCTTTTTGATGTTGTTATTCACGAATAGACGACTCTCGGTACATCTTGGCTCCCATGGTCCTGGATGCATGAACGAGTTACTCATAGGTGGAACAGTGCGACTTGGCATACCGATTGCTTGTCCGGAAGTACGGCGTCGATTTGTGCTACACGCAAATGTATCACTCCCGCGTCATGTTCGAGGACGCAAGCTACCTGCAAAAGGGCTTCCAGACGTGTCCGGAAGACCGTCCATTGATTGTCCAGGTGATCGCTCTCCTTCCGCGTGAATGCTAGCTGTGCGGCAACGACCCCGAGATGCTGAAGAAGGCGGCCATCCACTTTGCAGAAAGCTGCGACGCGGTCGACTTGAATCTGGGCTGTCCTCAAGTACACTTGCTTCTTCGGTGATGACCGTAGGGCATTGCCAGAAAGGGAAAGTACGGCGCGTACCTGCTTCCGGACTATGACCGCATCGAGAGCATTGCGAAGGCGCTGAACAGCGAGGAGGTGAGGGTCCCGTTCACGGCGAAGATCCGCCTCCTGCCGAAGATGGATGACACGCTGAAGCTGTGCCTGATGCTGGAGCGAGAAGGTGCGCAACTCATCACCGTTCGGCCTCTTTCCCGCGGTAAGGCGTAGATCCACGGGCGCACGCGCGAGCAGAACAAGGAGCGCGTGGGGAGCTGCGACTGGGCGGCGATCCGCACGCTGCGCAATCACCTGCACATTCCGGTGTTCGCGAACGGCGGCGTGGCGTGTCGCGCGGACGCCGACCGGTGCATGGCGGAGACGGGTGTCAACGGCGTGATGGTGGGCGAGGCGCTGCTGGAGAACCCCGCGCTGTTCACCAACGGCACGGACCCTAAGGACGGGCACGCGATGACGGTGGTGGGAGCGTGCGGCGGCGTTGAGCGTAGGAGGAGATCTGTTTGGAGTACCTGGAGCTGGAGGCGAAGTATCCTGCCCAGTACGGGGAGATCAAGGCGCACATGTTCAAGCTGCTGTACCGCGCGCTGTGTGTGGGAGACGGGGGTGGGAGCGAGGCGTAGATCTTCACGGAGGAGAGACAGAAGCTGGCGACAATGAATCTGAACCTCCCCGAGGGAAGGACGCAGCTGCGAGAGCTGATCCGCACGCTGGGGGAGAAGATGCGGGAGAGAGGAGATGCGTGGCTCCTGAAGGACTGCACGACGAGGGAGGACTCGTGGTACAATCGCCATCTGAAGCAGCTGAAGAAGAAGGCGGAGGCGGCGCAGGAGGATACCAAGAAGGCAGAGGAAACGCAGGAGGACACCGAGAAGGAGAAGGAGGCTGTAAAGAAGGAGGTATCGCCTGTTTGTTGGTCATCCGAAATCGGCCCGATTTGCGGCTCTATTGTTTTCCTGCAGAACAGCCCAGGAGGGATGATAAAGCTGCAATTTTTCTGCTCTTTTGCAATATCCTGCTTTTTCATTCTATCTAGTCTCTATGTGTTGAAGAGAGACGCCAGCGATGGAGAGGTGAATGCCTCCAGCGCGTCCACGCCGGCCTCCAACGTGTACAACTTTTCCAGTGCGATTTGGAATGTGCTGGCGATAATGCGTAGCTGTGAAGGAATTCGTGAATAGCCACGTGTTTTCTACCCTTTCGATCGACGAAAGGACGCACGTCGTGGAGCAGTACCTGCTTCGAGAGGCGAAACCCGTGTACAACTGCATTTTGAAAAGGGAGAAGAAGAACTGCTTCAAATACTCTTCGAAGGACAGCATTTATGCCGACAAGAAGTACCGCATCGAGGACATGACGATGCGCTACCCCTACACCTATCACACGGTGATTAACAACCCGACGGTCTGCACGGACGACACCTACATCGTCGTGGGCAGTCCTGTCGGTCCGCGCCAGTTCGTGGAGCGCGTGGCAACCCGAAACGCGTGGGGCAACGTGCATAAGGTGGACGGGAAGAAGGTGATTCACCTGTTCTTTGCCGGGAAGGACGACAACGACGAGGAGAACGACCGGATGCTCCGCGAGGAGAACGCCAAGTACCACGACATCATCCAGTTCGACATGAAGAACCATTTCATGAACCTCACCCTGCTGGCGATTCTTACCTACAACTGGACGAACTACTACTGCCCGCACATCGCGTACTACGTGAGGGCGGACAACGATCTGTGGTACAACCCCCGCAGCCACATCCACAACTTTCTGATGGAGCGGCGGTCGCAGACGCTCATCGGCAACATCGTCATGGGGAACAAGCCGATCCGCGTGGACGTGAGTCGCTACTGGATGCCCGAGCGGCTCTTTCCCGCAAAGCAGTTCGACCCGTACCCCTCGGGGTGCTTCGTGACCATCGCGGGAGACACGCTGAAGACGATCGTGAAGTACTGCGAGTACATTGGACCGATCATCTACTTTGACGACGTGTTCCTTGGCCAGATCGCGGCGATCACGAACATCACTCTTCTCTCTTATCCCTCCGGCGTTATGGAGTACATGTGGAAGTCGTACTCCCCATCGGTGTATATGAAGCTTTCTGCCGCGCACCGGTACACGCCCGTCGATGTCCTGGCGTTGTGGCAAATTGCGAATCGATAGTTTTCGTTGTTTGTTGCCCAAATCGTTCCTGGGGTGCATGCGAAAAAGCCTGATTCAAATACGGAGCCGCGTTTCGCCCCTGCGGGAACTGTCCATTCCTTCATTCCGTACTATAACCTTGAATACTGTGGTTTATTCGAAGTAGATAGGAATGAAGGTAAGGGGAGTGCCCGTCAAAGGGATTGGAGCGTGCGAACTGGAGGAATTCGGTTGCTTATGCTGTCTAGCTTAACATCTGCTATCCCGCTTTGAGTTCTCAGAAGCCTTTCGATATCGATGATGAGAACAAGCTGTGAGAAGTGTTATGAAAGGCATAACAGTATAGCCGTGTCTTTATGGACAAGAGAATCTCCCAGGAAGTGGAGGGTGACTGCCTC
>OIWT01002818.1_pt1 | contig 17133 bp, 15 predicted proteins | sample 1587701 | NCBI WGS metagenome assembly OIWT01 (sample SAMEA3888904, study PRJEB22519) | human gut metagenome | biome: human gut; feature: human-associated habitat; material: faeces | place: Denmark | collected 2009
GTAACTCCTTGGATTGAGGCATTTGTCAATGCACGTCAGTGGATTGAAGAAAGAGTAAAGTAATAGTTAAAAGTTAATAGTTTATAGTTGAAAGCAAGATTGCCGTAAACTATAAACTATAAATTATAAACTATAATGAAGTATATTTCATTATTTAAGACATTTATGAAGATTGGCATAGTCACCTTTGGGGGTGGCTATGCCATGATTCCTATTATAGAATCCGAAGTCGTCGACAAGCATCATTGGATGACGAAGGAGGAATTCTTGGATGCCATCGCTACCACCCAGGTTTGTCCGGGAGCCTTGGCAATCAATATGAGTTCCCTGCTCGGATATAAGTTGGCAAAGATACCGGGAGCCATCGTCTGCACCTTCGGCGCTTCGTTGCCATCGTTTCTTATTATCTTGGCGATAGCCATGTTTTTCCATCAGTTTGAAGACAACAAGGTTGTTGCTGCCCTGTTTGCAGGCATCCGTCCGGCCGTCGTGGCATTGATAGCCGTACCTACATTCTCGCTTGCCAAGAGCGCCAGGATTTCGCTTGTCAACTGCTGGATTCCTATTCTATCCGCCCTTCTGATCTGGCTTTTGGGCGTCAACCCAATCTGGGTGATTATCGCAGCTGCCGTAGGTGGCTACATCTATGGACAATTCATTCAACCAACAGAATAATATATGATATTTCTTCAGCTTTTCATCGTATTCCTTCAGATAGGCATCTTCGGATTCGGAGGTGGCTATTCCATGATATCCCTGATTCAGGGACAGGTTGTTACGCAGTATCATTGGATGACGATGCAAGAGTTTACCGATGTGGTTGCCATCTCGCAGATGACACCGGGACCTATCGGTATCAACACCGCTACCTATTGCGGTTATACAGCTGTCCATAATGCCGGCATGAGTGGCATGATGGCTGTACTCGGAAGTGCCATGGCGACCTTTGCCCTGGTTCTCCCATCCTTGGTTTTGATGATTCTTATCAGCAAGATGCTGTACAAGTATATGAACACCTCAGCCGTCCAGAGCATCTTCATCGGTCTTCGCCCAGCCATCGTCGGTCTGGTAGGAGCCGCAGCCCTGCTCCTGATGAATGGCGAGAACTTCTCTACGCCAGCCAATCCCTGGCATTTCTACATCTCCATCGCCCTCTTCTTTGCCACCTTTATCGGCGTGAAGGTGATGAAGATCAATCCCATCCGCATGATACTCTATTCTGCGTTTGCCGGATTGCTTCTTCTCTATTAAGACTTTTTTCACCCCAAACTACCCCATTTTTATGAGAAAGGTATATTTATCCATAGCCCTTGGCTTCTGCTGCCAAGGCATTCTGGCACAACAGAGCTCCTACCGCTGGAAGGTGGAGGCAGAAGCTGGTGTCAGTTGCAGTGTGCTTGATACGGATGTATCGGGCTTGTCGGAGACTTATTATAAGGTGCGACCGGGTTTCACGGCTGCCATCGGTGCCGAATACAATATCGTAGATCAGCTGGCGGTAGGAGCGGGAATCCGCTTCGTTCAGCGCGACTACCTGTACCAGAATCTGGGCGGCGATTCCTGGAATACCCGATACAACAACAACTTCATCAGCATCCCACTCCATGTGGGCTACTATCTCCTCCATAATCCTTACCACGAGAAGGGATTGTGGATCAAGCCGCAGGTAGGCATCTATTACGAGTACTTCACCTCCATGCATACCAAGGGTATGTATCCGATGAACATCATGGAGGGGTACAAGGGCGATGGCTCCTACATCCGCTATAACACCACCTACGATTTCAGGAAGAATGAGAACCATCTCCGCCGCAGTCTCTTTGGCGGCGAAGCAGGCATCAAGATAGGTTATTCCTTCGGCAAGATAGATGCCAGCGTGGGCTATCAGTTCCAGTACGGCTTCTCGCATATCTACCAGGAGAAAGCCAGCACCAGCAAGACTGCCCGGCGCAACTCCAGCCTCATCACCGCAGGCATTGCCTACAAACTTTTCTAGCCCATACGCCCTGAAAGGGCAGAAGCTCCTAGCCCAGGGCAACACCCTGGGTATAATAGCAGACAGCAATACGCCCTGTAAGGGCAAAAGCTTTTAAAACATATAATTTATGAGAACCCCTATATATATAAAAGGTGGAATGCGATGCTTCTTCGCCTTCCTCCTGGCGACAACCACCACGGGGATGTCGCTTACCAGTTGTGTGGCAGACAATGATGCCAACGAGAAATCGATTTCCGATTATTCCGATACCGATGTCAAGTCGTATGGCGACCTGTTCCAGGTTTTCTGGAGCGTGATGAACCAGCGCTACTGCACCCTCAATGAGCAGTCTGCCGTATCTTCGCAGACCTGGGACCAGGTGTACAAGGAATACAAGCCCAAGTTTGATGCCCTGAAGACCTTCCAGCATACCTCCGCTTTTACCCAGCAGGAGATTCAGGAAGACAACGCCAAGGCAAAGCAGTATTTCCAGGAAATCATCGACAAGATCATCGACCAGCATTTCTATGTCAAGATTACCCTGCCCGTCTCCCACTCTTCTACGGAAACGGTGAGATTCAACAGCACGCTCCGCAACAAGACCGAGTATTTCCCGCTGAATGCTCACTGGAACCATACCCGCGACCAGCTCAACCTGGATGGTACAGCCTTCGGCGAGATTACCTCGGATGGTTTCTGCATCATGGGCGGTTACCTGAAAGAACAGCCGGGCACCTATTACCTCGGCTTCAACAAGTTTGCCCTCTACGAAAACTGTTTCCACGAGTATCAGAAGTCCTATCTCCCTGACAATGCCGCCAGCACCTATCATCTGGATGCTTCCAAGATAACAGACAAGGCGAAGGAACTGATTACAGATGCAGGAAAGCGAGAGAAGGCTGAGCAGCAGGCAGAACAGTTGCTTGCCGATATGGATAGCTATCTGGCTTCGGATGATGCAGCCCAAGCCTGCGAGAAGATGGCGGCCTACAGCAACCAGGGAGATTATTCCGGTCTCTATGCTCTCGCCAGCGAGGCTTACGAGAAGTCGCCGAATCTCCTCAAGCTGTTACCTATTACTGCTGATGCAAGCGGTATGGGCGAGCAGATCCGACAGAAGCTGCAGGGCGATGCCCGTTACCAGCAGATGCTTTCAGCCTCCGGTTTTGCCAGCTGGTATTGCCAGGCTCTTGCCGATTACCTCTGGCATGAGCGGGAACTCTATGCTTACTGGAGCGACCTGAAGTTTACCTACAATCATCTCTGCGTAGAAGGTTACCGCCGCCTGTTCCTGGAGCCGCTTGCTAAGGGCGAAATCAAGAAGCTGATTCTCGACTTCCGTGGCAACGGAGGCGGCAGCGTGATAGATACCCGTCTGCTTACCGACTATCTCATCACCCAATCTGCCGTCTATGCCTACGTACGCAAAAAAGAGGACAATAATCCATACAGTTATACGCCTTGGATTCCGCAGAAGATTACGGTAACGCCGAAGAGCCTGGGCAGAAACATCCCTACCGCCATCCTGCTCGACAACTACAGTGCCAGCATGTCGGAGGTGACAACCCTCATCCTGAAAAGTCAGGGCGACCACGTGAAGACGATAGGCAGAAACAGTTACGGAGCGCAGGCGATGCTCACTTCCGACAACGAAGCCAGCAATGGAGGATGGATAGGAAATGTAACCAGCTACCTCTACTTCTACATGCCATTCTCGCTTACCAAGGATGCACAGGGCAACCTGCTGGAAAGTGTGGGAATCACCCCCGATTATCTGCTCGACGAGATGACCGGAGAGGAAAAGGAGAAGCTTTATCAGAACAATCCATCCGCTGTGGATAGAGGTCTGAAGAAGGCGATGGAAGTTCTGAAATAAGCGAGGGTGTGCAAATCACACCCTCGCTTTTTATTTTCTATATATCAGGCTCTTATATCATATTCACAAGTTTTGTGCTCCCACACACTTTGCACGGCAATGCAAACGTTTGCATTTCATTTTTCTTGATTTCCATCAATTTTTTGAAGCATCTTTGAGAAAATCTTCCTACATTTGCAACCGAAAAGGAAACCCAACGGCATTCAATCGTGCTGCAAGGCTTATCCTATACAACTAAGTAAATGACGATAAATAAGAATAAGCAACTAGCATTATCCTTAAGAAAGAAAATCAACAGAGTAAAATTATGATGATGAAGCAGAGATTGTTCAAACGAACACCGATGTTGTTACTGCTGATTCTCTCAACAGTAATAACCCGAGCGCAAGAGGTAGCACTGAAGACCAACCTGCTTGGTCTGGCAACCACCTCGCTCAATGCTGGTCTAGAAATAGGCACGGGCAGGAAAAGCACTTTTCAGCTTTTCGGCGCCCTGAATCCCTGGAAGTTTTCAGGCGACAAGAAATTGCGCTACTGGAACGTAATGCCAGAGTACCGCTGGTACACCTGCCAGAAATTTGGAGGCCACTTCTTCGGCATCCATGCCCTTGGAGGTGAATACAACGTAAAAAATGTGGACCTGCCTTTCGGCATCTTGCCAAAGACAGAGAAAGGAAGACATTACGAAGGCTGGTATGTCGGTGGTGGTCTCACCTACGGATACCAATGGCTGCTGTCTGAGCATCTCAATCTCGAAGGATCCATCGGATTAGGATACATCTACAGCCCATACAAGCTTTACGGAAGATGTGACAAATGTCTTAACAAGGACCACCGCAACTATGTAGGTCCAACTAAAGCCGCCCTTTCCCTGATATACGCATTCTAGGAACGATATCACCGAGATAGCGAAAAACAAAATCAAACCCTCTTTTACAAGATGAAGAATATGAAGAAAATGAAGCTTTATGCGGTCATTTCGCCCCTTTGCATTCTGTTTGCACAGAGCGCATTGACTGTCCAAGCCCAGAAGATAGATGATTCGCAGCTACGGTTGGCTGGAGGCAAGATTCTGATAGACAGTGTCTTGACACAGAAGAAAAGCGACAGTCTGAAGGTTGCTTTCCGCCTCCATCTCGATAGTCTGCAGCTCAAATCAGAGCAACAGCTGGTTTTCACTCCGCTTATTGCCGGAGAAGATACCATCGCCCTGAATCCCATTATCATCAATGGCAAAAACCAGAACATCAGATACCTGCGCAAAAGCAGCAAACTGAAGAACAGCCAGGCAGTGGTAGTGAGACGCAGGAATGATACCGAACAGCAGGTGCTCTTCTCCCAGACCCTTCCCTACAGGAAGTGGATGAAGGCATTCAACCTCTCCATGACGGAAGACCTCTGCGGATGCGGCAACCTGATGGATCAGGATACCACCCTGATGGCTAACATCCAGCCGACACCGAGAATCTGTCGCGACCATTACGTGAAGCCAAAGGCTGAAGCCATCAAGGTGAGAGCCGAAAAGGGTGAAGCTTACCTGAGCTTCAAACTCAACAAGAGCGATATCCTCGCCGACTTCCGTGAGAATGCCACTGAGCTGAGAAAGATTACATCCACCATCGACCTCGTAAAGAACGACAAGGATGTGAGCATCACCAATATCGATATTCATGGCTATGCGTCGCCGGATGGTCCTTACGACAACAATGTGCGACTCGCCAACAATCGTGCGGCTGCCCTGCGCAATTATGTATGCAATCTCTACACTATCGATAACAAGCTCTTCACCTATCACGCCACCCCAGAAGACTGGGAAGGATTCAAGAAGAAGGTGGAAGCAAGCAACTTAGCCGATAAGTCTGCCATCCTTGCCGTTGCCAACTCATCCTTGGCACCCGATGCAAAGGACCAGAAAATCAAGAAGCTTTATCCGGCTAGCTATCGCTACATCATGAGTGAGATTTATCCTCGTTTGCGCCACAGCGACTATACGGTAACCTATACCGTTCGTCCTTTCGACATTGAGGAGGCAAAGGTAATCCTGAAGACCAAGCCTCAGCAGTTGTCATTGCAGGAGATGTATCTGGTGGCACAGACCTATGAGCCTGGTTCTCCAGAGTTCAACGAGGTATTTGATATTGCCGTCCGTCTCTTCCCTGATGATGAGACAGCCAATCTCAATGCCGCCTGCACAGATTTGCAGAAGGGCGACCTCGTAACTGCCGAAAAGCATCTTGCCAAGGCAGGAAACTCAAAGGAAGCTGAGCGCATCAGAAAGATTTACGAGGAAATGAAGGCGGAACAATAAAAGTAATAACTAACAATAAAATCACATCAATCATGAGAATTAAACATTTCTTTGGATTAGCAGTGATAGCTGCTATGACAGCAAGTTGCTCTAGCAACAACGATTTAGTAGTAGGGGGGGGTAATGGTTCAGGTGAGAATGAATCAGGTGCAAGCTATGCATCTTTCTCTATCAACTTGCCTACAACAAGAGGTACACGTGCTGATAATCCTGAATTTAAGCCAGGAGAGACTAACGAGTACGATGTATTTAATGCTACTTTGCTGGTTTTCAAGAAGGGTACAACTGCCGGTAAAGTTAATTATACTCTTGCTGAGAAAGTTGATTTGGGTTCAATGGAACCATGGAAGAACCCAAATGAAACTGGTGTAACTACCCAAGCCAAGATTACAGCAAAGCTTTCTAAGGTCGATAAGTCTGGCGATTACTTCGCATTGGTACTTTTGAACAATGGTTCTGGTACAGATGCAAAGGTTACTTTGCCATCAGAGGGTGATACGTTCTCTGCTTGGAATGTAGCAACTAATGCTAATGCTACCAATTTTACAGATACCAAAAAGGGATTCTATATGGCTAATGCTCCTCTGTACAATGCTACCGATAAGAGCGTAACAACTTTAGTTGCTATCGACAAGAACAAGATTTTCCCTACAGAGGCTCAAGCATCTTCTGGCGAAGCTGCTGCTGACATCTACGTAGAGCGTGGTCTTGCTAAAGTTACATTGACTGCTGCCACTAAGGAAGAAAAACCTGTAGCTACTAGTAGTTCATATGCAGGCGACAAGGTTAAAATCAGCAACTGGGCTTTGGATGTTACCAATAAGAATACATTCCCTATCCATAATGTTGATGAATTAGACTACGAGGATATTTGGAAGAACGAACCAGCAGAATCCGGTCCATCCACTCAGCGTTTCGTAGATAACAATCCAGGAACACTTGCAAAGCGTGTATATTGGGGTAAAGACCCTAACTACAGCAACAGTACACTCAATACTGATGAGACTGCTCGTGCAGCAGAGTTTAACTATGTTACAGCAAATACAGAGGTAACAGCAGACCCAACTAAACCATTGTACTGCCTCGAGAATACTTTCAACCTTGCAAATATGATGCAGGGACAGACCACTCGCGTCATTTTCAAGGCTAGCTATACTCCAAAAGGCTTTACTACAGAAGATGGTAATACCTTCTACAAGGTCGGTACAAGCGTCGCTCTTTGGAAGCAGAAGGATCTTGAGGCTCACATCAAAGCTGCTGTTACTAAGGTTATTTCAAGCGCAACAACAGATAATACAACCATCAAACTGGACGCAGAAAATGATATAACAGCTGCAGGAAATCACGAAATTAAAGCATCAAACATTTCTGTAACAGGACATACTGTTACAGATGCAGAAGTAAAAGCTGTCAACGAAAAGGTGGGTCTCACCGAAAAAGCTGGTATCAGCACTTACGCAAATGGAGAGTCTTACTATATCGCTCGCATCAAGCACTTCGGTGATGCCCTGACTCCTTGGAATCCAGGTGAAGCCTACAATGACAACAATCTCAAATACTTGGGTCGTTATGGTATGCTCCGTAACAACTGGTATGAGTTGGATGTACAAAGCGTTAGCGGTCCTGGTTATCCTGACGTTCCAGACGTTAAGCCTAACACTCCAGACGATGAGGATGACAAGTACATCAAGGTCAGCGTGAAGATCCTCGACTGGGCTAAGCGTTCACAGAGCGTTGATTTGTAATCGAGTAATAACAACGAAAGGCGGAGCTTAGGCTCCCGCCTTCGTTAAAACATACGAGTTGTGTTTTCAGCTTCACCATAGTGGAAGCTAGAAACACAACTTGAATATTGAAACATTATATTGATAATAACCAAAAAGCATCATGGCAAACAAAAAGTTACATAGTTGGATCAAGAATATACGCATGGAATGGGGATTCGACAGCATGGCTGCTATCAGCCGTACCGCTGCTTTCGGAACCATCGTCGCTCTCGGCAGCATGCTCAGCAGCTGCAACGACTTGATGCACGACGACCTCCCTCCTTGCGATATGGGAGTTGACTTGCAGTTCAAGTACGACTACAACGTCCAGCGCGCAGATATGTTCAACGATCATGTAGGCGGCGTCTGCGTGTTCGTCTTCGATGAGCAGGGCAACCTAGTGGCTCGCCAGGATGCAGCCAACGAGGGAAAATCCCGTCCCCTCAAAGACCCTAACTATGCCATGCGCATAGACTTGCAACCTGGCAAATACCGCTTCGCCACCTTCGCCTTCCAGAAGAAATACGAAGAGGCACTGTCACAGGCTGGTGCCAAATTCCACATCGAAGCTCCAGCAGCAGGAGAAAGCATCGAAAAACTCCGTGCCCGACTCGACAGAAATGCCGGAAAGGTAGAAAACCAGGCTCTTCCGCTTGATACCCTCTGGCAGGGATTGAGCAACGAAACGGTAGAGGTGAAGGATCTTCAGGTTACCCACCATACCATCAGTCTCATCAGAGACACCAAGCAGCTCACCATCAGTCTGCATCAGCTGGACGAACCTGCCGACATCCACGCCGAAGACTTCAGTTATCAGATAACTGATGCCAATGGCTACATCAATTACGACAATTCTCTCCTCCCAGACGAGGAGTTGACATACACCCCATACAAGACCTGGACCACCGAGTTCACCACTCCGGAGGGTACCGTACAGGAGCGTACCGCTCACGCCGCCATGATGTTCTCCCGCCTCGTGTTGCATCCAGCAACCGAGAACGACAAGAATGCGATTCTCAGCATCTGGAACAAGAAGACGGGCGAAGAAGTGGTCCGCATCAATCTTGCCGATTGTCTCGCCCAAGGCAGAGGAGCCTTCGAGAACATGAACTATTCGGCACAGGAGTTCCTGGACAGAGAATACGACTATAAGCTGGACTTTTTCCTGAAAGGCGACAAGTGGCAATACGTTAAATTAGGCATCTCCATCCTGGATTGGAGCAAGCGCATACAGCGAGCCGACTTATAATCGAATTCCAAATTATCGGTAGTAAGCTATCGAGATAAGAGATAAGTATAAAGAAAGGCAAAGTTATCATGAGAAGATTTCATATCTATATAGGTTTCATAGTTTGGTTGTTGACTAGTTTATTTGCAGTTAGTTGTAACGACGAGTTGGAAGGTGACGGATACTCCTTCAACTCGTCTAGCAACTTGCATATTCTGGTACCAACCATACTCAATTCGCGTGGTGCAGCCATGCGCAGCATCTCCTCAGAAGCACCTACATATAATGCCACCGTAGATGAATGTCAGATCAATGATCTTCGCCTTTACGCATTCCCTGTAGAGAATGACGGAAAGCTCGTTGTAGAGAATCTTCCAGCACCAACTGCAACTTCGATGCTGAATGAGAATGCAGCCGAATATCAGCTCAACATTACTCCTGGTAAGTATCATATCTATGTAGTTGCCAACCTGAGTGATGTATTGAGTGGTCAGACTATTGATACAGAAGATGCACTCAAAAAGGTAGTGCTGAATTATGGTAGCGCAGGAAAGCCAGGTATGCCTGTCTGCACGAATATCCCGATGATTTATGAGCCTGAGAAGGATGCTACTACTGGTGAGCTTGTAGAAACCAAGATTACTCCAGCAGGCAATAAATATACAGAAGTGATTGCCAATATGAAGTTTACCTGTGTCAAGGTGAAGTTGAATCTCATTTTCGACCCAACCCAGGCAGATGTAAATGCCAACTTCGGTGGCAAGTCTATTCTTATCGATAACATCGTAGCCAATAAGCTCTCTCCATTTACCAATCTCTATTGGGGCGGTAAATTCGTAGAAGAATCTCTGGCTGATGGCGATTATAAGACAGGTATTCGAAGTACACAATATACTAGCGGCCCTGATGCTCCAGCTGTATATTATACAGACTGGGAAGACCATACTTCAGAAGCAGAAGCAAACAATAAGAATGATATTGTAGGTAAAGGAAATCCCACACCTGCCCCAATAGATGCTGCAAAAAAGTGGCTTTTCCAGAACACCTTTTATCTCCCAGAGCGTTATATTTCGTCTGCTACCGACCACAGCTACTTAACCATCAATGGCAAGGTAGCCAATTCTGCCAGCAACGATTATCGCATCGATTTGGGTCATAAGAAGGATGAAAACAACGCATCAGAAGTGCCAACCTTCCCTCGCGGTACCTACTATGAGATTACCGGCAGAATCAAGTCGCTGGGCAACATGGCGCTGAATTGCAATGTAAGCATCAAGCCATGGGAGCCATTAACAATAGATGCCGACTTCAACCATACTACTTTGTGGGTAAGCAAGACGGAGGCTAATGTGACTTCAATTGCACCAGCATTCATTAACTATGAATCAAATGCAATCATTACGTCAGATTGTTTAGGTTGTGATACAAAGATTGGCGAGCAACCTATTATTGTTGTATCAGAACTGGATCCAACTAAAAAGCAGATTAAGTTCAGCATCAATAATAAGATTAACTATTCTGACTATAATGGTAATTACACAGGAACTGCTAAAGTATGGATCAAGGCTGGTAATATTAAGAAGTATATTGATGTAAATTATGATGTAACACCTTATCTGGATGTTACAAAAAAAGTGGTCATCTATTATAATAAAAAAGATGAATCTCAGAATAGCAGAAGCATAGAATGGGATACTAATCTTGGGGGTATCAGGTTGGAAAATACCACACTTACAAAAGGTAAATCCACCATCGAAATGAATTTAAATTCATCGGATGCAGCCACAGGTGTCTTCACAGTAACAGCAAAAACAGATCCTGTAACGACCACAATTTATGACTTAAAGGTAATACCCCAAGATACTACGGATGTCAAATATAAAACTGTTCGTGTAATTGTGCGTCCTCCTATCGGTGACTATCGTATCTATTTCAGAGCTATCAATGACCGAAGTAAATATACTGGAAGTAACAATTCCGATAATTTCAAGAAAATCTTACCTGAAGGAGGTACAAACAACTGGAGCGATGGATGGAATGAGAATGCAGAAGATACAAGTGTTCCCCAACCAGACAACCACCGCATCTATGTATATACCCAGATAGGTGAAACAGAAGATGCCGTTACAGGAAAAGGTTGGATTTTTACGGAAGGGACCGATAGAAATGGATGGCCTGGAGATAAAATGGTGGCCGACGAGACTAACACCGGATGGTATTACAAAAACTTCCCTGAAAATGCGCAGTCTGTATCAAATACAAATGGTTCAGAAGGTAAAAGAACTATTACGCCAGGTGAGACATTGATTATGTTCAGTAATAATACATATCTAGATCAAGGATATAGTTTACACCGTTGTCCTCATCACCTAGAGCCGGGTATTCCTCTCTTCGATTATGAAGATCGTGAAGGATGGATCGTATATGACCCTACATCCGATCCTATATGGCATGTATATGATAACATGCCTGAAATTGAAGACATAGAGTACAAGGTATATACCCCGTTTGAGCTTTTTGGATGGAAAAAGGTATATGGTATCGCATCAGGAGAAAACCAGTTTACCATTAAGGATACTAATGCCAATAACAGCTGGGAATGCAAGAATGTGGGAAATGGTTGGTATAAAACAACCATCACGTTGAAAGCAGTAAAAGGGGAACACGAAAAAAACATCCTCCTGAAAAGGGAAAACAACGATAATTCTCCTACTATTACACTCTTCAATGGCAATAGTTTCAAAGACGATACAGGCTATTACAAAGATGGAAAATGGTATCAAGGTAAGCCTAAAGGCGTAACTGAATAAATAATATTGGAAAAAAAATGAAGAAGATAAAGCATTTAATGATATGGATAGGATTGCTCCTAAGCCTTGTTTCCTGCAAGGATGCAATGGAGACTATCGGACTCGGCGGGGATGAAATCCCTGCCGAGGGACTTGTCTTGAACATTGATTTGCCCAATTTTTCTGAAAAGCAACTGGGCACGAGAGCTGATGCTACGGAAACAGAATCTATCAGCAAGCTCACTTTACTTTATTACGACAGCAGCAACAAGTATCTAAGCAAAGAAGATTGTACCAATCAATTAACAGACGCCAACAAGCAAAGCAATGGCAGCTATAGCATCAAAGCAAACACTCCGAAAGAAGCAAGCTACATACAAGTAGTTGCCAATGCTGATGTTTCAGACGAAGAGGCAATCGACTTACAGGATATCAGTAAAGCAGCAAAGCGCACTCCAAGCCTTACTCTGCCAGTTTGTTGGGGTAGCAAAAAGGTTAGCGATTTGCTAACTCATGAGACTGCCAAGATTTCGCTTCTACGCTCTAATGCCAAGATTACCCTCAAAGTTGCTGAAGGCATTAAGGGTATCTTTCCTGAAGAAAGCGCAGGACTTATCATCAACAATACAGCTAAGAAAACAGCTATTGCTCCAAAAGACTATAAAGAGCCAACAGATAAAGGGTTGGCAAAAACTACAGAATTCAGTAGCACAAATGTTGGCAATGGCTCAAGCAGAGTTGTTGCTGTAAACGAGACATCTATTGGTCAAGCAAACATTATCATCCAGGCTAAATATAACAATGAAGTAGGTTTCTATAAAGTTGGCCTTTATAATAAGGATGACAAGAGTTACGAGTATGCTCTCTTGCGAAACCATAACTATACCATCACCGTAACCAAGGTGAATGATTATGGCTTTAAGACATTGGACGAAGCCATCAAGGCTCAACCAGAAAACAGAATAGAGGCAGAAGTTGTAGATGATAATCCTGCCATCACCAACATGATTGCCTGCAAGGATTATGAGCTTGGCGTATGTGATGATCAATCAGTAAAAGCAACAGCAACTGAAGCTACAATCACATTGGTCACTACGCTCTCTTCTGCAACAAGTGCTGACGGCAAGCTCTATGGAGTCGGCATCAATACTGCAGATGCAGATAGCTGGATCAAAGGCCCTACTCAGCAGGGTGAAGGAATTCCAACTCCTGAAAATGGTAGCCTGTCATCTTCTGGCAAAAAATATCTTTTGAAGTTTACGCTGGATCCAAACACTCATGAAACCCCAAGAACAGGAACGGTTACGATATCTTCTGGTGATCTCAAGCTTGATGTGAAGATAACTCAGGGTGGTTTCGATTTCATGAGAGACGACCCTAATCGTAAAGTTATCATGTATAATAATGACAGTAAGTATCAACAAGAGGACTATTTTGCCTGGCTAGATAAGGTTAAAGGTATCAAGCCAGAACAAATGCAAGGCGTATTAAGAAACAACGGTCTTCATTTTACTGTAGGTAAGAATGCCTACAGTTATAAGATTCCTAAAAAGACAGGGGATAAACTGCCAGGGGATGTTCAGACATATACCGATGGCCATTTCACTGTTAGCGCTGACGGAGATTACTGGAAAGTGACGTTGAATGATGATCGCGATAATAATTATAATCTTTGGAAAGGCACCTTTACGATAAAAAATACAGATGAAAAAATCGACATCACCTACACTGTTTATCATACTGGTATCTTCCATGAGATAACAGATGATATGGCAAACAAATACGAATTAACAGAGGGTGGTGTTGACAGTCTTAAGGTAAAAGGTATGTTCTATTATGGTGTAGTGAAGGTAAAGGGAAAAGCCCATACCTACATCATGCTTGACCGTAATCTGGGTGCTACCGACAATAGTCCTTATGTACCAGACGTCAACGAACTTAAAGACCATAAAGGTGCTATCGGTGGATACTTTAAAATTTCAGAAGGAAAAAATAAAGACGATGCCACCAAAGGATCATTGACCTCAAAACTATCACCAGAAGGCTTTGAAATACCTGAGAAATCGGTGTTTGAAGACTTGATTGCAGGCAAAACACTTAAAACGGAGAAACGTTCAACAGCTCTTGGAGAATCATACTATTGTACATACATGGAGACTATAGACTCTGAGTTGAAAACCATCTATCTGCCATACGGAGGATATCTGGAAGGTGAAAGCCATAAATATTCAATGCACGTGGTCTTTTGGACCAAAACACTAGTCTCTGGAACACAAGGTTTCAGTAAAGATAGTCCGGAATATGGTTTCTGGTATAACTATTTCGATATATACAACTCGAAGCAGGGTATATCAAACGTACGCTTCGTGAGTGGCAGTAATGGTAATATGACCGGCCGCTACAAGGCGATGCCATTACGCCTGGTACGTGTTCTGCAATAAACACAAGATAAGTGAAAAATACAATAACATCATTTACTTATATATAAATAAAGTATAAAAACAGCTGTTTTAAAAAGAAGGGTTGGGTTTTCGTGAGAAAGTCCAGCCCTTCGTTTTGTCAGGATACTCCTGACAAGGGGTCAAGACGTCACTGAGAGGTCGTCATGATTGTCCTGACGAGTGGTAAAGACGCTTCCATCGCTTATTGCCTCACTACGGCATTATATTGCCCTTTACCAGGGCAATATCTTGCCATCGCCAGGCACAAAACGATACGTCGGGAGAGAAAATCCCCACTCTCTTTTTTACTCTTCACTCTTCACCAAATCGCCTGAAACCCCGATAAACACTGGGGTTTCGAGAGGTGAAGAGTTGGCTCAACTCTTCACCACTCTTCACCCACTCTTCACCTGGATATTTTTTCATCGGATTACGCTGAGTTAACAGAGCATTCTTGCTCCACGGATTACGCACGGATTCCGTCAGGCGTCTGTCTTCCGTCAGGCGTCTGTCTTCCGTGAGGCGTCTGTCTTCCGTGAGGCGTCTGTCTTCCGTGAGGCGTCCCAGCGGATTTGCAACCGTCAGGCGTCCCAGCGGATTTGCAATCCGCTGTTAAAAAATGTTCGACCTATGAAACCGGGGGATTTGCAATCCCCCCTCAATCTATAAACAGCTAGCGAAAAAATCTGGGGTGAAGAGTGGTGAAGAGTCGAGCGCACTCTTCACCCTACTAAAACAACTCATACACAAACACTTACGCCACTCCGGTGAAGAGCGAAGAGTATTTTTGAAATTGGCGGATAATCGTTACAAGTTACAGCGGATTACAAATCCGCAAAGAAAAGGTCGAACATTTTTTAACAGCGGATTGCAAATCCGCTGGGACGCCTCACGGAAGAAAGGAAGATTTAAAATAAATATCCGCCCACCAGCTGATTTCCACTTGCACAACAGGTGTTGGGCGAGTGCATATCAGCTGTTATGCAAGCGCACAACAGCTGTTGTGCGGCTGGAGAGATAGGCTTTTCCGGCTTATACTATTAGTCCTTCTTGCAACAAGTAAAGGTTACTCCGAAGACTATTTACGTTAAAGCGATGCAGCAACGATAATACTTACAAGGCACAGCGATAGTACTTACAAGATTCAGTGATAGTACTTACAAGACAGCAACAAACGAGATAACTTCGAAAAATAGGAAGATAGGATTAGTATAATTTTCATTAAAAAAGCAACCTAAAAGTTGCAACAAATCGTTTTTATTCATATCTTTGCATTATAAAAGCATTAAAGATATGAAGTTTGCTAGAATCATCCCTGGTTATGATCATCTCTGGGCAGTTAAAGATGAAAGTCAAAAAGCAGATGAGCTTACTCGTTTGTTTCAAAGGTGGAATAATGCCAATTATCTACTGGACTTCTTTCTAGCTAATCTTGAAGACTTACAAGGATTCTTCCATATTGAAAAAATAAGCGACGCTATTAAAGATACAATGGAAGATGCAGATGAGTTGGAAAGACTGATTCTGGAATTTCCATATACAGAACATCTAGACGAACTATTTCATCCTTTAAGTCTTTCAGACAATAGAATGAGAGAGTTAACTAGAGAAAAAGCAAGAAACTGGGATAGAAAGAAACATGCTAGCTGGCTTAGAATATACGCTATCAGAATAGAGCCTAATGTATATATTATCACAGGAGGTACTATTAAGCTAACTGCTAAGATGCAAGATAGAGAACATACCCAAATAGAACTTGACAAACTGAATATTTGCCGAGAATATTTAATACAGAACGGAGTGTTCGATCAAGATAGTTTTATTGATTATATAAAGGAGGAATAAATATGAAAGAGAAAACATTAAGATTCTTAGAGGCACATGAAAGCCATGAAGCCTCTTCATTTGTAGATGAAGCCAAGTGGAGACAGGAAAACAATGCCTGGATAAGATGGTCGCAGAGCATTGCGCTAAAAATTGTCGATTTCATGCAAGAGAACAATTTATCAAGAGCTGATATTGCTGAGCGGTTGGGATGCACTCCACAATACGTAAGCAAAATTTTGTCCGGAAAGACTAACTTCTCGTTCAAAACCATCGCAGAAATTGAACGCCGACTTGGTATTTCTTGTATGGAAAAAGCTTTTGCATAATGCCAGAAAACTCTCGCAACCCACTCTTCACCCTACCAAAGCAACTCATACGCAAGTCCTTACACCACTTCTGCGAAGGGTGAAGAGTGTTTTTGAAAGTGGCTTGCAGTTTCGACGGATTTGCAATCCGTCGTATAAAAAGGTTCGACTTATCAAACCTGGGGATTTGTAATCCCCTAATCCATAGCATATTACAGATCGAACTTTTAGTCCTCCATTGAATACGTGTTTTTATTTAATGACTGAGTAGTTACGCAGAAAGACCGCGAGGCAGAGTAAGGCAATCACTTTCAAGCCAAAAAAACTCCCTATAAGTTCAGGCATCTATCGCCTGGCTTATGGGGAGAACTTGTATCTGATAATTTTATGATTTCAATTGATGCAATTGCTCATGGGTTAAGCCCGTCAGTTCCATGATAGAGTCATCATCCATACCCTTTAATAGCATTTTCTTTGCTATATCAAGACTTTTGTGATAACTACCTCTTGCTTCACCTTTGGCCAAACCTTTGGCAACACCTTCATCAATGCCATTCATGTAATAGCTCATTAAGACACCATAGTAATCATCGGCGGCCTTTAAGCTTTCATCAT
>OIWT01002819.1_pt1 | contig 17131 bp, 9 predicted proteins | sample 1587701 | NCBI WGS metagenome assembly OIWT01 (sample SAMEA3888904, study PRJEB22519) | human gut metagenome | biome: human gut; feature: human-associated habitat; material: faeces | place: Denmark | collected 2009
CGGTACAGAAGCTACTATTACGACAGCGAGACGGGCTATTACCACCTCAAATCACGCTATTATTCTCCCGAAGTCGGCAGGTTCCTGAATTCAGACAGTGTGATTGACAACCGTGACATAAGTACTCAGAATTTATTTCAATACTGTGGTAATAATCCAATAAACAATGCCGATTCAAGTGGAAACTTATTTGGTGCGATTGTTGGAATAGGATTATTAGTTATAGGTATGGTTACAATATTAAGTGGATGCTCATCAAAACCTACCGCAAATCCTCCAAGACAATCAACTTCTTCAAAACCATCTAATCCATCAAATTCTTCTTCATCAACTACACCGCATATACCAACATCACAAGAAAAATCGTATGCAGCAACAGTTTATGCAGAGGCTGGTGGTCAAAACAAGCGCACTAAACAAGCGGTTGCGCATGTCATGAAAAATAGAATTGGGAAAAGAGCCTCGTGGACGGATATTGAATCAGTTATAAGTGCTAAATATCAATTTGATGGGTATAATAGTCCTATGTATCAATCAGCTATGAATTATTACAATAACGGCATATGCGATAATTCGATTGAAAAAGCTGCAATGGATGAATGTTTAGCCGTTGTTATACCTATTTATAGTGGGGCTGAAGCTGATATTACTGGTGGAGCTTTGTATTTTCATAGTCTTCCAAATCCAACGGATTGGGCATATCACAACTCATATACGCAAGTTTATGTTTCCGGTACAGAAAAGTTCTGGTTTTATAAATAGGAGATATCTATGAAAAAATATTTATACATATCACTTTCAGTTCTTTTCTGCTTTTTAACTGCATGCTCACCGTACAGCAACCTTAAACAAACGCAAATTATTGATTCCGGAAAATATTATCGCATTTATAAAGAGAACGACAATCAAGTCCGTTACGAAATTTATAATCCTGAGGGCAAAATTGCGTTGTCGGAAAAAACCGACCGTCCTATTGAAATTAACACGATCGGTGGCGACATAATTGACATTGGAATCGGTATGGGGACGGGAATTACAATACATAAGTACTATAATGCAAACGAAAATACTTTTTCGGAGGAATTCACAAATGTATTGACTAATTCAGATAAGTTAATTGCATATATTGATGTTTCAAAAGAGACTCCTTTTGAAAACAGAAAGGTTGTTGTACAAAATATTTTCGACAAAAACATGTTTTACAAAGAGTTTAAATTGAATTTTTCAAATGTTGATACCCCTGTTATTGAAGCAGAATTTTCAAAAGACGGAGCATCTTTATTACTGACATATTTATCAGGGGAAAAACAAACGCAAACGTCTGAAATATTAGACTTGACAGTATAGAACTGTTTGACGGTAAAATAGTGAGAAAACAGTCAAACTAAAAACTGATACAGACGCAAAAACGCCCCTGCTTTCAAAACGAAAGTAGGGGTGTTTTTTTGCATTTAAGGGCAAATCAGACGTTTTTTTCGTCATATATAGATGTGAAAACCAAGTAGTCACTCTCGTATGGCTTGCGTAAAAGCCGCCGTGAAAACAAGCGGAGAGTTTGTGGTGAAACCATCTCGTCAAAAAACCACGTTAAATATGGCACGGGGAGAGCTTGGCTCCCCACCTTTATATGCAAGATTAGTGTTAACGGTCAGCACATCAGTTTTCCAAACTGAGGGTGGGAGTTCAAATCTCCTATCTTGCTCCAAAACGCTCCATAAAAAAAGTAAAAAGGGGAGATTTTTTTGAATACAGAAACCAAGTTCCAAACGGTCGGGAAATACAAAGTTGACGTTGCAAATGCAACAAATCAAGCAATACGTTTTGTGAAAAGCAATCCGTGTTGTATTTGCTCATGCGAAAACTTTTGCCCTATAAAATACAAAGGCACGTGTAAGATTTGGATAAATCTGAAATCTGCATTAGTAGATGCGAAAGAGGTGTAAAGAATGTCATTTGATATATCAAAAATAGACACGCAGGATGTTGTAAATGCTAGCAAAATGTTACGTATCAGCACAAATGTAGTTAATAAACATCTAAAATGTGCTGATACGTAACATTTTTGTCGTTCGTAATATAATATACCCCTCTTGATGTAGGTTGCACATCAGGAGGGGCGCTTTTATGCTATAACTTATAGTGCTGAATTAGCGGTCTGAAAAGGACAAAAATATAAACCGGTCGAAATAACCGGTTTATATTTCTCGATTTTCCAAAATTTCAGTAAAATATAGTATGGCTTTTGTACTGCAATTTTACTGCAGTTATGGAGTGCACAAGAGTGAATGTAGGGGATTGAAAGGGCAGAATCGTCTAAAAAAGCTCTTTGATACGCCTATATTCACACTTGTTCTTCATAGTTCACGGTTGTGGCCGTAAAACAATGGTGCCGATGACCGGACTTGAACCGGTACGGTATTGCTACCGAGGGATTTTAAGTCCCTTGCGTCTGCCGATTTCGCCACATCGGCGCATTTCATGCTTTGATATTATATTAAATTAAAGCCTCATTGTCAATAATTTACTAAAATTTTTTCAAATGCAAACAGGTATTACGCACATATTTTGCGCCGTGTTTTATTGACGGCGCAATATTTATGTAGTAAAATATCAATAAGTTGCAAGATAAACCGCAAAATCGACGCTTTTTGCCGGTTCGTCTTTGCAACTTGGGCTTATACAGTTTAATATTTGATAAAAAATACGGTTTCGCGGTTCTTGCCGCGAATTAAAAGGGAATCCGGTTAAAATCCGGAACAACCGCCATTACTGTGTTTGACGTAAGAGAGTCCGATCCATTGGAGCTTTCCGAGAAGGCGACTCTTCCCGTGATGTATGGGATCATAAGTCAGGAGACCTGCCGTATTTTTATGGTTAAACACAACTTTGGTGAGAAGAGTGCAGCCGATTTATCAGCTTTTGATTTGTGCTGTCGGTGCACTCTTTGCCCGATTGCGCAAGATTTTTTCGTTGGTTAATTTGTTGCACTCTCCCTGCTTTTCGGCAGGGAGAGATTTTTTGTGTTCGGAGGATTTTATGTTTGGCGACGACAAAGAAAAATGGGCAGTAAATGAGCTTGTGCGTAAATCCGAGGAGCTGAAAAGGCTTCCGCGAAAAGACGATTTCGATGACGCCACACGCTCGCGAATTAAGGCATTTTTAGGCCCTTGGCCGCGCGCTCTCGAAAAAGCCGGTCTTAAAACTCCCGGCGGGAAGCGCAAAAAGTAAAGAGTTTTGAAAGGAGTAAGGTATGTTAAAACCTAAAAAGACAGTAAAGAAATGTCTGTCATGGCTTCTTGCTCTTGTGATGATATTGTCTGTGATACCCGTTGCGGTACTTGCCGCACCGGCTGATCTTTCAATATCGTCGGCAAAGGAGCTGCTCGCGTTCTCCGAAAAGGTGAACGGCGGTGAAGACTTTTCGGGAAAAACAGTAGAGCTTACAGCCGATATCGACCTCGGCGGAGAAGGCTCCGAATGGACGCCGATAGGCTCCTCGTCATCGGCTTTTGCCGGAACATTCGACGGAAACAACCACGTAATCAGCGGACTTTACATTTCTTCGGGCTCCAATGCGGGACTTTTCGGAAGGGTAAACGGCGGTACGATTAAGAATGTTACGGTTAAGGGCAGCGTCAGCGGTTCTTCATCTGTTGCAGGCGTTGTCGGTTACCTCAATGCAGGCAATATAATTGGCTGCGGAAATAATGCCGATGTCAGCGGCTCTTCGGGAGTCGGCGGCGTAGTGGGCTATGTCGGCGGCGCATCTACCGTTTCGGGCTGCTACAATTCGGGTAATGTCAGCGGTACAACAGGCTACATAGGCGGCGTAAGCGGTCAGCATTGGCGCGCAGGCAAACTCGAAAACTGCTATAACACAGGTAAGGTATCGGGTCCTGCCTCTGTCGGCGGCGTAGCCGGCGGACACAAAGCGGCGTCTCCCGAGCTTGTAAATTGCTACAATGCAGGCAAGGTTGAAGACTCGGCAGGCTACCAAAACAATATCGGCGCATTGATAGGCGCCACAAGAGGAACGGCGGAGAACTGCTATTATCTCTCAACCTCGTCTTTCGCGGCAACAGGCAATAAAGGCGATGTTGACGGCGCGGCAAAGGTTGACTTAGTAACCGAGACTATGCTCGGTTCGGCATTCATAAAGGATGAAGAGGGAATAAACGGCGGCAATCCCGTGCTTTCTTGGCAGGGCAAAACTCCCGACATTATAATAGCGTCGTACAGTCAGTTGAAGGCGTTTGCCGACAGCGTAAACGACGGCAACTCTTACGAGGGTAAGCTCATCCGCCTCAATGTGAATATCGAACTCGGCGGTGCCAATAACCCGTGGACGCCGATAGGCTCCTCGTCATCGGCTTTTGCCGGAACATTCGACGGAAATAACCACGTAATCAGCGGACTTTACATTTCTTCGGGCTCCAATGCGGGACTTTTCGGAAGGGTAAACGGCGGTACGATTAAGAATGTTACGGTTAAGGGCAGCGTCAGCGGTTCTTCATCTGTTGCAGGCGTTGTCGGTTACCTCAATGCAGGCAATATAATTGGCTGCGGAAATAATGCCGATGTCAGCGGCTCTTCGGGAGTCGGCGGCGTAGTGGGCTATGTCGGCGGCGCATCTACCGTTTCGGGCTGCTACAATTCGGGTAATGTCAGCGGTACAACAGGCTACATAGGCGGCGTAAGCGGTCAGCATTGGCGCGCAGGCAAACTCGAAAACTGCTATAACACAGGTAAGGTATCGGGTCCTGCCTCTGTCGGCGGCGTAGCCGGCGGACACAAAGCGGCGTCTCCCGAGCTTGTAAATTGCTACAATGCAGGCAAGGTTGAAGACTCGGCAGGCTACCAAAACAATATCGGCGCATTGATAGGCGCCACAAGAGGAACGGCGGAGAACTGCTATTATCTCTCAACCTCGTCTTTCGCGGCAACAGGCAATAAAGGCGATGTTGACGGCGCGGCAAAGGTTGACTTAGTAACCGAGACTATGCTCGGTTCGGCATTTGTTTCGGGCGACACAAATCCGAAGCTTGCTTGGGAAAGCCTTGTTTCCGCAGATAAGCCCGTTCGTCCTTCGTTCAGCGAGGGAACCGAGCTTTCGGCAAAGCTTTCGGGTTACATTAAAGAGGCAGTCAAGAGCTCAAAAACCAATGCGGGGCTCACTTCCGCCGACACTCTTTTGGGCAATGAAAGATATATGTCAGGCGCCAGCTCTACGGATACCGACTGGATGGCACTTGCTATGGGTCGTTACGGATATTTCGATTCCGTAGACGGAAAATATACTTATCTTATCGACGACGGCACAGGCTACACCGACTATCTCAATGCCATGAAGTCATACGTCGAAAAGACATACACCGAAAACGGCGGTACACTTCACAGCGTAAAGGCTACCGAGTGGCACAGAGGCGTTGTTGCAATAGCGGCTCTCGGCGGCGACCCCACAAGCTTCGGAACATATAACGGTCAGCCGATAAATCTTATCGCGGACGGCAGCTATAACTGCAAGGTAAAGGGCGGTCCCGGCAAACAGGGTATAAACGGCTGGATATGGGGTCTTATTGCTCTTGATACCGGTATGTATGAGGTTCCGAGCGACGCCGCATATCAGCGTGAGCTTTTCATAAAAGAAATACTTAAAATGCAGCTTACCGACGGCGTAGACGGCAATAAATACGGCGGCTGGGTTCTCGGCGGTTACGGTTCATCGTCGGATGTCGATATTACCGCTATGGCAATACAGGCGCTCGCTCCTTATTACAATGACGATACCGTGTATACATATAAAAATGAAATTTCGGGCGACGAAGTTTCAAAAACGGTTCGTCAATGCGTGGACGAAGCATTTGACCGCTTAGGCTCAATGATGAACGATAAAGCGGGCTTTACTTCCTGGAATACCGATAACTCCGAAAGTATAGCTCAGGTTATAGTTGCGCTGACTTCTGTCGGAATCGACCCCCAAAAGGACAGCAGATTTATAACCTCCGACGGCTTAACGCTCCTTGACGGACTTCTGAGATTCCGCGATACAAACGGCGGCTTCTGCCATGTTGTCGGCAACGGCTGGAACAGTATGGCAAACGATCAGGCAACTTACGCTCTCGTAGCTTATTGGAGATTTGAAAATAAGATGAGAGCACTTTATGATATGCGCGGCGACTGGAGCGCGGAAACCAAAGCGGCAATCACGGACGCAGTAAGCGCCATAGACGCTCTTCCTCTGCCGACGGACGCAAATTATAAGTCTGCGGCAAAGAGCGCACTCGCAAAATTCCGTGCGGTTCCCGAAAACGAACGCAGATACGTAAATAATTATTCGGCTCTTGTTTCGGCAATAGAGCTTGTCGGCGGCGAGGGAGAGCTTGACTCAAATACGCCGTACATCACTTCTATCGCGGTTACAAAAGCACCCGATAAGACCGAATATTATGACGGCGACTCTTTTGACGCTGCCGGCATGGAGGTTACCGCATATTACAGCGACGGAGCGCAAAAGCCCGTAACGGATTATGAGATAATTTCCGGTGATTCACTTGAAGTCGGAACTCAAAAGGTATGTATAAAGAGCGGTAAACTCAAGACCTTTGTAACAGTTACGGTAAAGGATAAAATCCCGTGGGAGGGCTTGGGCTCCGAGACTTCACCGTACCTTATAAGCACGGCAGAGGACCTTTACAATCTGTCATATTACGTAAATACCAAGCTTATGGCAACTACCGGTGTTTACTTTGAAATGACCGATAATATCGACCTCAGCGACTATGACAACTGGACCCCGATAGGCTCTGACAGAAATCAGTTTGACGGTGTATTTGACGGCGACGGATATGTCATAGACAATCTTACTTCTCTCCGCGGCGGACTTTTCGGAACTGTCTGCCAAAATGCCGTAATTAAGAATGTCGGTGTCGCAAGCGGCGAAATCGGCAAAGAAAATACATACACTTCGTTCCTCGGCGGTATCGCCAAATGGAGTAACGGCGCAGACTTTATAAACTGCTGGAACGGTGCCGATATTTACGGCAGCGGTTACATGGGCGGTATAGTCGGTACAGTGCGCGACGGCGGCAAGAGTAATATCACGGGCTGCTACAACGTAGGCTCGCTTTATGCAAGCAGCGGCCATACAGGCGGTATTGTAGGACATCTCGATACTACAAGACGTGATACTTCGGTTGAGGTTACCATAGACAACTGCTACAACCTCGGAAGCATAAACGGTATTTATTCACTCGGCGGCATTGTAGGACAGGCTCAGGACGGCCACACCATAGTTAATTGCTATAACGCAGGTAAAATAACTTCCGCATCCGACGGTCAGGCAGGCGCAATAGCAGGCTCGCTCACAAATGATAACAGGGTAGAAGAATGCTATTATGACTCTTCCGTTACAGAGAACGGAATCGGAAACGGTGACGGAAGTACCACAGGCGAGATAACCGAGTTTATGAAATCTCCCGAATTCCTCGCGCTTCTCGGCGAAAAATTCAAACAAGACGAATATTCTCTTGTAAACGGCGGCTATCCGCTCCTTTATTGGCAAAAGACTTTTGATGCCGACGATGTAAACGAGGTTGTCGAAAAAATCAACGACATCGGCGATGTAACGGCGGACAGCGGCGTTAAAATAAACGAGGCAAGAAACGCATATGACAATCTCGACGACGATTTAAAGCCGTACGTTTCAAATCTTGATGTGCTTTTGAACGCCGAAAAAGAGCTTTCCGAAATAATAAGCCTCAAAGAAGCCAAAAAGACAGCACTCGAGCAGCTCGAGAGCTACAAGGACGCTTCGGATTACACACTCAATCGTGAGGCATTTAACAAGGCTCTCGAAAAAGGTATGGCTGATATAAGTGCGGCGAAGAATAAGGACGAAGTGAATACCGCTTTGATAAAAGCCAAGGCGGCACTTGACGAAATTCCGACAGATTCGTCACTCGGCAGCAATGACAACGGAAATGTCAATGTACCGTCGGTACCGGGTACAGACGGGAATACGTCAAATTCCGGAAATACCGCCGATACGGATATTAAGAGCGTTTCAATTCCCAAAACAGGCAGAATCGGAAATGCGGCGGTTGCATTTTTAATGTTCTCTTCTTTTGCTGCGGCAATGGCTGTTACCGCCAAACGCAAAAAGGACGAAGAATAAGACGGATTGATTACGTACCCGACGGGGCATTTTGTCTCCGGCGGGTACATCGCTTACTCTAAACCGAAAAATGCCGATTATCGGCGGATTCATTTTGCAAGGGAGGTATATACCACGGATAAAAACAAAACCAAAAGAGCTCTTATTTGCTTTTTTATGTGTTTTTTGCTTATTCTGCCGTCGTCTCGGGTTTTTGCCGCGGCAGGCCCTACGCTCAGAACTACGCTTTCCGACAATACAACTCAGCGCGGAAGCAAAAAGACATTTGACGTATGGGCGAGAAATGCGTCAGGCGAAAAAATAAAAGCGACGGTTACGTTTAACGGCGAAAAGCTTTCGCCCACATGGGACGATAACGAAAAATCAAGCTATACCCTTAACTTTACCTTTGAGGGCGATAACACGGTTGTCGTTTCGGCATCGTCCGACGGCGGGCGAAAAAAGCAGCTTACATATCACATTAACTACAAGAAAGCGCGGCAGGGCGAAAAAATCGGCACGGCTGTTTGGAGCGTCGAAATGTTCACCATAGGCTGCGGATATCTCGTGTATCCCCAAAAAGTAAATATATACGAGGGCGAGACGTCCGCTCAGCAGCTTTTGCGCCTGCTTAACGAAAACGGATATGTGGGTTATTACGGCGGCAGCGTAAGCTCTTCGTTTTACCTCGCATATGTAGCCGACGGTACGGCGTCTGCGGCGAGATATAACAATTATCAGAGAAGCTCGTCCGCTTCGTCTCCGAAAGCACTCGGAATTTCACCGACAATACCGTCTGTTTTGGTGCCGCATCTTAAAAGCACAATGACGTTTTATGACCCCGGCGATTATGAGAAAAACTGGAAAGGCCATCTCGGTGAATTTGTAATAACAAACGGCTCGGGCTGGATGTATTCCGTCAACAACGTTTTCCCGAATGTCGGTTTTGCCGATACATACCTTTCCGACGGAGATATCGTCAGAGTACAGTTCACTCTCGGCTACGGAGCGGATATAGGCGGCTTCGGTGCTATGGGAACCTCAATTCCGAATGTCGAAAATCAGCCGAAATCCGGCTATTTTTCGGTGGCGAATAAGGACTCGCTTACAAAGGCAATAGAAAGAACCATTTATTCGGGTCTTATAACGCGCTCAAATGTAAAAAATGCATACGCCGCGGCATTATCCGTTGCCGAGACGCTTGACGCTTCGCAAAGCGCGGTCGATAACGCGGTTTCCGCTATCAATTCGGCACTTCAAAATCCGGGGTCGGAAACAAACTCCGCTCCTGCGGATGCTCCTTTGTCCGTCGGCGGCAGCGGCGCTCATGTGTCCTCCGGTGCGGCATTAGGCGGCAAGAATGCGTCGGGCGGCGCGGCAGCTGCCGCTTCCGGTGGGTCTGCCGACGCTGTCGCGGCTTCGGCTGCGGAGGAATCTGCTTTTTCCGAGACCGATGCGGAAACGGAGGAGATAACCGAAGCTTCAGAGGCTCTTTCCGAGAGCGAAGAGAGCACGGAAAACGCCGTATCATTGTCGGAAAACAAAAAATCAAAAACGCTTGTCACGGTAATATGCTTGGTATCGGCATTTATCGTTTTGGCAGGCGGAGTATGCTTTATTGTGTTTTATGTAAAGAAACGCCGCAAAAACGGCGAAAAAGAAAAATCTGTTAAGGAGAGCTCTTCCCAAAAATGACAAAACGTGTTATTTCGGTGTTTTTATGCGTCCTGTGTGTTATATCCTCAATTTCTTTCATCGTATCGGCAAAAGAGAATAAGGAGTATACGTCCGACAATTTCCTTAGCGTCGCGGACGGTATTATCGCATGGAAAAAAGCCGATAACGGCTCGGAACCCGACGGATATTTGATTAACGATAAATATTTGGAAAATGCGGGTACTACTCCGGGGGATTGGTATCCCATAGCTCTCGGCAGACTCGGAATACAGGATAACAACGAGGGCTACCTTGCGGTCATAAAAGACAGGGTAGAGGAGCGTTATCGCGAAAGCGGAAGGCTCAGTGCCGCAAAGGCAACCGAGTGGCACAGAATAGCACTCGCCGTTCTCGCTATGGGCGGCGACCCGACAAATTTCGGAACCGACGAAAACGGCGCGCCGATAAATCTGATAGCGGACGGAACCTACGACCGCGGCAAGACAACGCCGCTCGGAAGACAGGGCATAAACGGTTGGATATGGGGGCTTATAACTCTTGACAGTATGCGCTATGCCGTGCCTGACGGAGCGTACAACACCCGCGACGATATAATCGTTGAAATAATTTCAAAGCAGCTTTCCGACGGCGGATTTGCCCTGAGCTCGGATGATGCAGACCCCGATATTACCGCTATGGCGATAACGGCACTCGCACCATATTATAATTCCGAAAAAATATATTCTTATCACAGAAAAGCGTTGTCCGCCGATGAGAGCAAAACGGTGCACGAGGTTGTTGATGAAGCGGTTTTGTGCCTTTCACGTCTGCAACTCGACACGGGCGACTACAAAAGCTGGGGAACTCAGAATGTAGAGAGTACCGATTGGGTGGCGGTGGCGCTGTGCAGTCTTAATATCGACCCTCTCTCGGACAGCCGTTTCATAAAAAACGGCAACACCCTTTTTGACGGTATAATGCGTTACAGAATGACGGACGGCGGATTTGTCCATTCGTTTACTTACGACCCCGACAATCCCACATCTTTGCCCGATAAATCAAATACCATGGCGTCGGAGCAGACCCTTTATACCATGGCATCTCTATGGCGGCAAAAAAACGGTATGAGAACTCTTTTCGATTTCAGAAAAGAGCAGAGCTCCGCGCTTAAATCGCGAATAAACGACCTTACTTCCGACATTTCTAAAATCGGCAATAAGACCGATAAACAAACGCTTCGCGAGCTTCTTGCGGTTTTTTATTCGTTGCCCGAAACAGAGCGGTGCTACGTGAGCAATTATTGGACTTTGTCCGATGAAGCCAAAAAACGCGGAATAGACGTTTCGGAAATAGCGGGTGAAACCGCGGTGATTGTGTTTTCGGATGATGATGCAAACGACGACGCCATTTTGTATTTTACCGATTCCGACCGTGCAATGGTTGACTCTCTGCCCGAAAAACTCACTACGGAGCAGTATGTTTTGGTTGTAACATTGCTTGATAAGCTCGAAAGGAGTGAAGATTTTGACGGTAAAGACGCATATCTCCGAAAGCTTGTTTCGGCAAAGGAGCAAATTGCCGCGGTTCAGGCGGAAATAGATTCGCTGAACGACGACATTAAAGCCGAGCTTTATCCGTTTGATAAAATCACGCTCAAGGATAGGGGCAAGGTGAATAAAATCGTTAAACGCTATAACGCGCTCAGCGAATATGACAGAGCAAAAATCGAGCGTTGGGAGGATGTCGTCAAGACAAAGACAAAGCTTGACAATATCGTTCGCGCCATAGTAATATCTGTTGTACTGTTTGTTTTAGCGGTAGGTCTTACCGTGTTTATAATTATAAGAATCAGACGCCGTAAGATGAAAAAAACTCTCGAAATGGAGGAGCTTGCGGCAATGTATAAGGATGAAGACGACGAAATGCGGTAATTTTTTCTCGTGGAAGGGGAGTCATAATTGAAAAAAGATATTTTGGCGCTCCTGTCGTTGGCGCTGATAATAGCCGTATTGATTCACGGCACAAACATTCAGTCCGTTGACGAGTACTACCTTACTCATATCGACGATATAACCCCGCAGAGCGAGACGGTTTTTATCAGTATTCGCTGTGATACCGTGCTTCAAAATTACGACGAGCTTGACAAAGTCCTGCAATCCGATAAATACGTGCCGCAAAACGGCGTTATATTGCCGGAAACCGAATATGTGTTAAGACCCGGCGACACCGTTTTTGATATACTTGACAGGGCGGTAAGGTATAATAAAATACAGATGGAGTATCAGGGCGCCGATAAAAACAGCTATGGCAGCGTATACGTTCAGGGTATAAATTATCTGTACGAATTTTCCTGCGGACCGCTTTCGGGTTGGATGTATCAGGTGAACGGCGAATTTCCGAATTACGGATGCTCAAAATACAAACTGAAGGACGGCGACCGAATAGCATGGGTCTATACCTGCGATCTCGGCAAGGACGTCGGCTGTATATGGATGGGAGATGAAGCGGGATGAAAGCTTTCGGCGGATATCATCCGGCTGTTACTTTTACATATTTTATATCTGTGCTGTTAACGGCTATGTTTGTATGGAATCCCGTAATACAGCTCACAGCACTCCTCGGCGGCATTATGTTTTCGCTTATGCTCGTGAGGAAAAAGGCTATTTTAAGCGATATGGGCTTTTATCTTCCGCTTTTTCTGCTTGTGGCTGTTACAAATCCTCTGTTTTCACATAACGGCGTTACTCCGCTTTTCTTTATGAACGGTAACCCTGTAACGCTTGAAGCGGTTGTTTACGGCGTTTTTATCTCGGTGATGGTTGTCGGAGTGCTGTTTTGGTGTAAGTGCTATAATGAAATTATGACCGAGGATAAATTCTTGTATCTGTTCGGCAGAATTATTCCGAAAATGTCGCTTGTGCTTTCAATGGCTCTCAGATTTGTTCCGATGTTTAAAAGACAGATGAAAAATGTGAGCAGAGCGCAAAAGGCAATGGGGCTGTATTCGCAAAAAAGCTATGTTGACAGATTGCGCGGCGGAATACGTGTTTTTACGGCGATGATTTCGTGGTCGCTTGAAAATTCCATGGAGCTGTCGTCGTCTATGAGAGCACGCGGATACGGTCTGCACGGCAGAACAAACTTTTCGCTGTTTAAATTCGGGGCGAGAGACGCGGCGGTTTTATTGTCGGGATTATTGCTTTTTGCTGCCGTACTTATAGGCGTCGGCAACGGAAGCATCGATTTTACATTTTATCCGGAGCTCGGCAAAATCAGCCTTTCGTTAAAATCGTTAATTACTTACATTTCGTTTTTTATATTATCGTTTCTTCCGTTTTTTATTGAGGTAAAGGAGAATTTAAAGTGGAAATATTACATATCGAAAATTTGAATTTCCGTTACCCCAAGGCGGAAAAAGACACTCTTCACAATATTTCTCTTAATATCGGGCAGGGTGATTTTACTGTAATATGCGGCGCAACGGGCTGCGGAAAGACCACCCTTTTAAAGCTGATTAAAAACGAGCTTGCTCCCGCAGGTGAAAAGAGCGGCGAGATACTCTATAACGGGAAAAGCATCGATTCCCTCAGTCTTCGCGAGAGTGCATGTGCCATAGGGTTTGTCGGGCAAAATCCCGATAATCAGATAGTTACGGACAAGGTTTGGCACGAGCTGTCGTTCGGTCTTGAAAATCTCGGCGTGCCTCAAAACGTAATTCGCCGCAGAGTGGGCGAGATGGCGAGCTATTTCGGCATACAGGATTGGTTCCGCAAAAAAACCGACGAGCTTTCGGGCGGTCAGAAGCAGCTTTTAAATCTTGCGTCGGTTATGGTAATGCAGCCAAATGTGCTTATCTTAGATGAGCCCACAAGTCAGCTTGACCCCATAGCCGCGGCTGATTTTATAGCGACGCTTAAGAAGCTGAATACCGAATTCGGTATTACCGTGCTTTTGGTAGAGCACCGTCTTGAGGACGTTTTCCCGATAGCCGACAAGGTTTTGCTTATGGAAAACGGCTGCGTGCTTTTGTATGATTCACCGCGTGCCGTCGGTAAAAATCTTAAAAAAATAAATCCCGAGCACCCTATGCTCAAAGGACTTCCGAGTGCCGTAAGGCTTTACAATCTGCTCTCGTCGGACGAAGTCTGCCCGCTTACGGTTAAAGAGGGGCAGGAGTTTTTCAGACGTAATTTCAAAAGGAATATAGACTTTTCCGACGGTGATAAATCAGAATATTCCGATAAAACCGATACGGCAATCGAGCTTAAAAATGTTTGGTTCAGATATGAAAGAGATTTGCCCGACATTCTGCGCGGCGTAAATCTTAAAGCGGATCGCGGCGAGACAATTTGTATTCTCGGCGGCAACGGCACGGGAAAAACGACAATGCTGAATGTTATTTCGGGTCTTAATAAGCCGTATCGCGGCAAAATAAAGATAGACGGCAAAAAAATCAAGGATTATAAGGGCAATTCGCTGTACCGAAAGAAACTTGCATATCTGCCGCAAAATCCGCAGACGGTATTTTTAAAGGATACCGTTTCGGGCGATCTCGAAGAAATGCTCAAGGCGATGGAGTATAAAAAAGAAGAGCGCGAAGAAAAAATACGCGATATTTCCGAAAAACTCGGTATAACGGATTTGCTTACGAAGCATCCTTATGACCTCAGCGGCGGTGAACAGCAAAAATGTGCCCTTGCGAAAATGTTGCTTTCAGAGCCTACAATACTGCTTTTGGACGAACCGACAAAGGGACTTGACGCCTTTTCAAAGTCCTCGCTTTTGAATGTATTGAAGAAGCTTAAATCGGACGGAATAACGGTTGTTATGGTAACTCACGATGTTGAGTTTGCCGCTGTCGGTGCCGATAGGTGCGCGCTGTTCTTTGACGGCGAAATCGTTTCTTCCGATGCGCCGAATTCGTTTTTCGCAGAAAATAATTTTTATACGACGGCGGCGAACCGCATAGCCCGTCCGCTTTGTCCCACAGCGATAACGAGTGAAGAGGCGGCTGAGTGCTGTCGCGGAAACGGAGAAGATAATGGTTAAAAAATGGCTTTCGTATATTTTTCCGTGCATTTTGGTGCCTGCGGCGGTTTTGCTCGGTGCCACAGTGTTTAAAGATAAACAGTATGCATGGATATCGCTTTGCGTTGCCGTGCTGTCGTGTGTTCCGTTTTTTCTCGCCTTTGAAAAGGGAAAAAGCGGTACAAAGGAAATGATTTTAATAGCCGTTATGGTCGCGTTGTCGGCAGTCGGCAGACTTATTTTTGCGTGGGCACCCAGCGTAAAACCGGTGACGGCACTCGTTATAATAACAGCGATGTATTTCGGCCCACAGGCAGGCTTTATGACGGGTGCGCTGACCGCTGTAATATCGAATTTTTATTTTGGGCAGGGTCCATGGACACCGTTTCAGATGTTTTCGTGGGGTATAGTCGGGCTTATTGCCGGAGTTTTCGCTCCGCAGCTTAAAAAGAGTCTTGTGTTCAGAATAATTTACAGTGCCGTTTCGGGAGTGCTGTATTCTTTGCTTATGGATATCTATACAACCCTTTGGTATGACGGCACGTTTAATCTGACGCGGTATATTGCCGCTGTTACGTCGGCTGTGCCCGTTACGCTTACCTATGTAGTTTCCAATGTTGCATTTATAATAGTGCTTGCAAAGCCTATAGGCTCGGTCCTTGAACGAATTAAGACAAAATACGGAATGCAATAATGCATTCGTATAAAATCGTTCACCTTTACCTTTACCGTGCCGATAGAAGACTTTTTTATCTGAAATGATGCTGTAATCGCCGTTTTTGCGCAAACATTGACGGATTTTACCATGCAAATCCGTTTTGCGTAGGCACAAAACCCTTATTGATTGCAATAAATTAAAATATTTGAATAAATCATTTGACAAAGGTATGTACGTTTGGTAAAATATATAAGCTCTTTGTTGAGCTTAACAAAACCGAATACGGAGAGTTATCGAAGTGGTCATAACGGGCCTGACTCGAAATTTCGGCGGGATCTGGGAATTTCGTCCCCCTGAAAACCCCTGCTAATTCCGGGTTTTCAAAATTTCAAATCGAATACTTTTATGTTTTCTCTCCTGCTTTTCTCTCCAAAAGATTTTGCGAGTTAAAAACAGGCGAAAATATACGGAGATGTACCCAAGCGGTTGAAGGGTCCGCACTCGAAATGCGGTAGGTCGGCTCAAACCGACGCGAGAGTTCGAATCTCTCCATCTCCGCCACCGAAAAAGCCTGTAATCAAGCCGATTATGGGCTTTTTTTCTTATATCTTTTTCTAAGAGTAAGTGATCAAAGCAGACTTTTGTTTTTCTCTCCGGATTTTCGGCTTAGCCCTCCCTCCAACGGCTTCCGAAGTCGCCGCCCTCCGGTAGAGCAAGCCCTGTCTCCATTGCCTGTGCCGAGGTGATCTTGGACTTGTAATCCAGGTGGGCGTAGATGTTCGCCGTGGTGGTAAAGTCGCTGTGCCCCAGCCACTCCTGAATGTGCTTGAGGGGAACGCCGTTGGCCAGCAGCAAGCTGGCACAGCTGTGTCTGAGGTCGTGAAAGCGCATCCGGCGCAAACCGTGACTCTCCAGAAATTTCGGAAATGCATTGGTCAGGTATTCCACCCGCATCCGCTCGCCCAACTCATCCACGAATACAAAGCCATCGTATTCATAGTTGTAGCAGTTGCCGCAGACCTGCTTGTTCAGCTCCTGCGCCTCTTTCACCTGCATAAAGTATTCCCGGAAGCTGCCGATGAGCGGCAGGGTGCGCAGACTGGACTTGGTCTTGGCGGATTGCTGCTCGAACTCCTGATACTTGCCGTCGATGATCGTTGAGGTCACGGTGCGCTTTACGGAAATGGTGCCCTGCTCAAAGTCGATGGCATCCCATTTCAAGCCCACCACCTCGCCACGGCGAAGTCCGTAAAAGGCAGCCACCAGCACCGGCAGCTCCAGTTTAGTGCCCCGGAGAACTTCAAACATCTTCTGCATCTCGTCCGCCGAGAGAAAGACCGGCTGAAAGCTGTTCTTTCTGGGCCGGTCCACCTTGTCCGCCACATTCTGGATCAGCATATCGGTCTTGACTGCATATTTCAGTGCCGAGTGAATGACGGCGTGATAATGGATAACGGTATTTGGCGTGACCCGCCTGAGCATTTCGGAATAAAACATCTGCAAATGTCGGGCTTCCAGTTCCCGCAGTGTCAATTTCTTCTTGCGAAAATAAGGGACGATGGTGCTTTTCAGCAGTCCTTGATAGGCACCGTAGGTTGCGTGGGCCAGCCTTCCCTTGGCGATCTCCAGCCATTCCA
>OIWT01002822.1_pt1 | contig 17119 bp, 20 predicted proteins | sample 1587701 | NCBI WGS metagenome assembly OIWT01 (sample SAMEA3888904, study PRJEB22519) | human gut metagenome | biome: human gut; feature: human-associated habitat; material: faeces | place: Denmark | collected 2009
CATTGCAACAACCACAGCAGTCACCACAGCAAACAGCAGCGTCACTGCGAGAGTCCGTGCCGGCGCACCTGAAATCGACAGTGGACTTCGCGCTGGTCTTCTGCGCGGCGGTGGCGGCGCAGCACCACGCCGTAGCGCCCCCCCTCTCCCTTCCCCGTAGCTCCCCGACCCCGAGATCGCGGCCGTGTTGTCCCCCCCCCCCTCACCCGCCGCTTTCGCATCCCTCGTCGCCAGCTGGCCCTACCCCGCCTCCCCCTCCACGCACGCTCGCATCGCCATGCACCTCGCCTCCCTCCCTCGCCCCACTCTCCTCTACCCTTCCCCCGCCCAGTACAGCGAGTCCCACCTCGCCTCCCTCACCGCCTCCCTCGCCCATCTCCCCGCCTCCTCCCTCGCCGCCGCGCTCGCCGACCCGTCGCTCCTCCCAGCAGACCTCTTTGCCGCCCTGCTTCGCCTCCTCAACCTCGCGCTGCTCCCCGACTGGGTCGTCAAACTCATGCACGTTCAGTCGTCTGCAGGGGTTCACCGTTAGAACGCCCTCCGCGTGCAGAACAAGCCCAGACGGCTGCTCGCGGCGCGTTCAGTGGTAGCTCCTATCATGAGCAGTGATCGATAGATTCGGTTCTTGCCTTTCTCTGTTCGGAACACGCTCTATTGGCTGTTGCGATGCGTAGTGATTCTTGATGATCCATGACGCGCAGATGATCACTGCACGTGCAGGCGAGCGCGAATTCGATGCGGTGGTTCGCTTCTGGTTCCCGAAAAACGGAGCTACTTCCGCCAAAGCCTTTCTGGAATACGCGCGCGAAAACATGGAGTTTTTGTTCCTGCCGGAAATCCCCTCCATGGCGAGTCGCGCGAGCCGTGCGAGCCGGAAGGACGCGAAGGAGACGCTGTTTTCCATGAAGTCTTCGTTCTCCCAACTCCACGCGATTGTGTTCCAGAAGGGATATTGCACTTCGGACGAGGCGGAGCTGGACAGCTGGTATCGGAGTGCTGTGCTGTTGCCGACATCAGCGGCATTCGTGGGAGTTGATGTGGAGAAGGTGCGATGGATCTACCCGGCGAAGATGTATGCGCAGCTGCCTCCTCCGCTGCCTCCTAAGCATGTATAATAGGTGCGTGTTTGTTAACAAAGCACCACAAGTGCATTAGTCTATAGTCGCCGCCTTCACTTTCCGCTTGCGCAGTTCGCCTTCTCCTTCCTCTTTCTCCTCCGACAAGTGCTCCAGCTGACGGATCTTCTCTATTCCTCATCATCCCATCCCTTTTTCACCATTGATCTGCTCCAGCTCTTTGTGCTTCTCTTCCAGCAATTTGAAGCGTCGGATATCACTGTTGACCCTGACAATGCTGAACAGCAGAATGAACTACAAATGCAAGAGAGAATGCAGAACTACCGTCTGGACACACGTGATAAGCAACAGCGGGAGTGAAATCACGAAAGAGAAGAACAGCCCATCTTCATCGAAGTAGTTTCTTGTGGCGAAATACTTCCAATAACGACTACAAATCATGAAAATGAAAAGGATCAGCCCTCCAACCTTGTTTAGCGTGCGTCCACCAAACACGATACAGGAGTCAATAATAAAGACGAAGAGTTGAAAATAGAAGCTCTCTCTATTGGGTATTCCAGACACTCTTGCAAACCGGTTCACAAGTATCATTACGAACCAAGCGCACAGCACAGCAAAGATACACCAGATCCACTTCTCCGACCAATCCACCGATTTGATAAACGTAGAGATGAAGTGCTTTCCTTCGGTTTTCAACTCGGTCATGAGCTCGGTCCAATTCGCATTCCACACCTCTATCAGCGCTGTATGAATATCCTACACTCTCACACACTATATGCAATCGCTTACTTCCATCAACGAATTGCAATACTGGTGTACAGCAACAAACACAGTGCAAAAATGAATTACACAATTAGTCGGAATCGAAATCTTCCTCGCGCGGACTAGGGATAAAGAGCCAACACAATACTCACCTTTTGATCGTTCCAGTCTCTGCCTGCTCCAGGAGCTCCTCGCAGGTGAGGTTTGATTTGATAAAGTAGCGATTGACAACGATGTGCCTTCCGTCCGCCATCTGCAGAAGTAGGTTGACGTGCATCACCTTCCCATTCTCCTCGAGGACACGCGTGTCCCGAAGAATGCCCACATTGTTGGAGAGCTGAGTCACCATCTGGATCGCGCCATCGATTTTCACGGCCACAATCTACGCTTCAGCGCAAATAAACGCCCCCACTCTGTGAATGCCTCCCGTCACGGATTTCACTGTGTATTCCTCTCCGAATTTCAGCGGCTTGGAGTCCTTTCCGAACCGGGACATTCGGCAGATTGTAAACGAGTCATCTGTTTGGGTGATGTTCAGAATGTCCACCAATTTGTTCGCCGCCTGCGCTGCCAGATCGGGAACACCCTAGGTGTTAGTACTGCACTGTTCGTATCCAAGGCGTACGAGAGCGCTCAAATACGGAAGAAGGGACTCGGAGCGGTTGGAATCAAGCTTCCACGTCCCATTCAGATTGATTGACATACTTCAATGCAGGCAGGAAGAGAATGACTGCGATTCCAGTATCCTCTCCAGAACGCGGCATCTATGGATACATTGACGAGTAGCACCTACTAGTGAGAACATCTTCCATGCGAGAGTGCCTTGCAAAATCGGGCCTATTTTGCACCGAGTTCAAAGACCAGATAGAGCAAGTGCTGAATTGATCGGAACAATTCAAACTGCATGTGAGAGCTAGATGGAGAAACTGTGATGGAATAGGAATCCATTTATAACCAACTTGGATAATATGACTTGCCGACGAATTGTGGAGGAGAACCATCCCGATTCGATCTTGCAGTTGCTGGAAGAGCGGCCGCGAGGCGATATTTGCCGGTTTGTCGCTACCGTGTCTCCCACACAAGTGAATATGTAAATTCTATTACCGTTGCCTTTTCTAATGGATAGATATGACAATGAAGATAAGAATACTCGCATTGGCTTCTTCGCCCATTATGTCGTGGAGAAGACGCCCCATTTCAAAGGAGGAGTAGGTGATTGCACTGCAGTTCATTGTAGAATTGCACACACGGTTGTTGGTTGTATCCCCAATCGTCTCGTCCGCGTGACAGTATTTTGGCCGTCGGGACGAGCGAGGGAGAGGTCTTTTTGCTTAGCTGTATCGAATGCCGCATCATCGGCGTCTTTTCTAGTAATGCTGGGACAGAACCCTCATCCGCAGCTCCTTCCGCCTCTCCCATGGTCAAGTTGACCGTGTCCTTCTCCCACCCCGACCTGCTGATCGCTGTTAACGCCAACGGGGCCGTGTTCGTTTGGGACGTTCCCGCACGAGCGCTTCGCTTTGAGTGGCCCCAAGCATTTCGATTCACGTATAGATCAAAGGACCTGGGGGTGAGGGACGTGTTCTGTGAGGCGGAAACCGCTTTGCTGCAGCTGAGGAATCGATTGCTCATGACGATGCATCTTCCCGATTTCGGTACTCTTTTCCCACCGGCTTGAATCGAAGCGATATCACCCTTTCCCTCTCCAGTGAGCGGTTTGACGAGCCAGCATCTCTGCGCCGTGGTGAGCGTTCCCGAGCAGAACACGTGGGTGTTTCTCTTCGCTCAGACCTTCATGGTCGTGGACCAACGCACTGGGGAGGTGCAGGAGCATGCACTGGAGGCGCCACTGGCTGAGTACGTGGATGGAGCATGCGTGAACCTGACACGGGATCATGTTGATGATTAGCGGAGAAGTGATGTGTAGAAGGAAATCCTGGTCTCGGAGCACTCGAAGACGCGGATCTTTTCGCTGGAGGGAAGGGAGATTGCGCAGCTGGTGGACAATTACGCGATGGGCACGCAGAACAACAAGGACCAAGCCTCCTACCACAAGATGCCGATCACATCGTGCGTGATTCATCCGGAGGCGAAGTAGGAGAGGCGGTGGGGGTGAAGGGTAGATACGCGGTGATGATCGAGAACAACCGCGTGCTGCGCTTCGACGCGATCGACCCCGTGGGCCACTATGTTTCGCACGTGGTTTTCCCTCATCCCGTGGAGGACATGTACTTGTTTTACAGCTCTCTGAATTCCGAACCGCTTATGTACCTTCATCCGAAGATCCAGACGGGAGGGAAGAAGGGAATGTGATTATAACGGGGTGCTTGCGTTTGTTTCCTCAGAAAAGTGAGACTTTCCAGAGTGCCAAAAACACGACGAAAACGGGTCTTGGTTGAACTCAGTATTCCTTCGCGCTTTCTGGCTGTTTGCGTGCTTCGTGCCATTGTAGGTGCGCATTCGACTTGTTGAGGAAAGGACTAACGCGTTGGTTTAGAGTCGACTGTTTCTGCTAAGAAGGGATTCTTTCACCACCACCATCATTCATTTCGTTTAACACAGAGTTTGACATATGGAAAGTTCGTTCCTTTTCCCATGAAGGGTGGTAATGCGTAGGAAATCGAGACGATTCGTCCCGGCCTCAAAACGGATGTTTGGGGATCTTCGAATCGAATGACACAGACCCGCTGAGTAATTCAAATGGTTTTTGCGCTGCTCCCCACTGATTTCCTAGTGGAGTGGAGAGGATTCGGAACCGACGAAGACGACCAGTACCTCGCAAGTCTGCACTTTCAGGCCCGTGGCGATAGTCTGTATCCGTCCTCCCCGTACTACACCGGGCCCTCTCACCTGGACTACACCTCGTTCGGTCCCGAGAACACAGACTTCCAGGACATGCGTGCGGACGATGCGATATTCGACTCCTACAACATGGACTTCTCCCAGCTCCATTGGGAGCTTCCCTCGCACCCATCTGCTCCGTCCGTGCTGTTGCAGCCGGAGAAGGGAAGAAGCTGGAGAGACGTCGTGGGAACGGAATTCGCCCATCCGCCCATCCCTCCGCCACCTACGCCCGCACGGGAAGAGCCCGAAGAAGAGGTGACTCCGAAGTCGAAGGACAAGAAGAAGGAGGTCTGCCGGTACTGGCTGAATGTGGGGCTGATGCGCGGCTTTGAGGATAGGGCAACTGCATGTATGGCGATCGTTGCTGGTACGCTCACACGAATGAGCCGGAGAAGAAGCCCGCACAGCTGGAGTACTCGACAGAATGCTGCATCTGCCAGGAGGACGTCCTCAAGGCGAACAAGCGATTCGGGTTGATGCAGAGTTGGTGAGTGGATGTGAGTCAACACGCAGATTGCAACCACGTGTTCTGTCTGGAATGCATCCGGAATTGGCGTTACTCGCACATCGGCGATCCGAACGTGGGTGTGTCAGACCTCTCGTGACGCACAGGTGAGACGCTGCCCGCTGTGCCGTGCCACGTCCTTCTATGTGATTCCGAGTAACGTCCCGATCTTCGATCAGGACGTGAAGGATCAGATCATCGAAATGTATAAGAAGAACATGTCGAGTGGGTCCTTGTCTGTGCCGTGAGGCGTAGAGATTCCGTGCAAGCACTTCAATGGCGGATTTGGCGTGTGTCCCTTTGGAGACAGCTGCTTCTACTCACATAAACTGGCGAACGGGCAGGACTTCACATCGAGGATGGTGATGCAGGCGGACGGCGAGTTGCGGGACATTGGCTATGTCGGGATGAGGAGGGGCGGTCATGGATAGTCACACTCGTTAGGAGACTGCATCGTGATGAAGACAAAGCAGGACAAGCGCAAGAAGAGGGTAAAGCGCAAGATTGAGGGGGATAATTGGAGTGTTTGTTGAAAACGGGTGTGTTTCTGGCAAATCGCTTTCAATTAAAAGAAGATGGCTTCACCGAATACTAAGACCCTCTTTCAGAATACCGATGTTCTGGACGTAGTGCGCGAGTACTCCCTCTTAGCGTTTAGATCGAGAAGGAAATCGGATCGTTTGCGATTGAGCACGACCGTGATGTGAGCTTCGTGACTCCCAACCAGATAGCAATACGAAGAATGGACGAGAGTGCGAACTGCCAGTTTATCCTCATGAACACCAAGAATGGAAAGAATGGCTGCTGGTCTATTGAGGCCACCTATTACGACTTTACGAAGGATGGATCGAGGTTATGCATCGCTTATCCGTCCAGTATTCTGGTGTATAACGTGCTGAACGCGTCGCTCGTGATAAACCTGCCGATTGATGACGCCTCCGTCGTGTACTGCATCAAGTGCATCGACAATGACCACTTTGCCTTTGTGATGGATCATTCCGTTTGTCTAATCGACTGCAACAACCAGGAGAAGTTTGAGAAAATCGCCGACATCGACGAATCGTTGGCACCGGAGAGCATCATCGACATTCAAATCAACTTGGGGGCAAAGTACTATCTCCTCCGTGCAGACAACGACGGAGTGGGATCCATTCAATTCGGCAAATTCCTTGAAAAGGGCTGCGTGTTCTCGGGAATGGCGGGGTGCTTGTGTTCTCTCGACACCTGCTACGTGAAGGGCGACGTCGTGGTCCTCTTCCGCCAGAGTGCCAGCGACGCAAACACGTTTTTACTCTGCACATCGGCCCTGTCCTCCGATTCTCTCCACTTCCACAAGGGCTCCTTCCACTTCTCCGCCATGTCAAAGGGAAACCGTCCGGAGCACTGTTTCGTGGATCCGGATACGGGCTTCGCCTTCATCTGCAACCACGACGGAACTCTGATGTTCTGGGACGTGGTCACGGGGAGTTTCATCGACTCCGCGTCCGTGATGGAAAACAATCTTCTGTGCGGCACAGGCGTGGCAAACGGCGTGGTGGGCATCGTTAAGGGCACCTCGCACGTGCAAAAGTGGGTTTTGGACGAAACGGCCGCGATCGAGAAGGTGCTGGCCTTCCCCGCGGAAAAGGTGCTGGCGGGCCTGCTGGTTGCGAGCCGTCTGGACACGAAGCGGGTGGACGACGATTTGCTGACGGAGCTGCTGTGGGGCCTCTTCGACAAGGACGCGGAGCGCGTGGACTTCGCGTTGCGATGCGTGTTGAACGGCTGCGGCGCTGTGGACATGGCGCGCGTGGTGGAGGCGTTGCTGAACACGCCGCGCGCTGGTGAGCTGCTGACACGCGTGGCGGCGCTGTGGCGTGGCGGCGAGCTGCTGGCGTGGCAGACGGTGGCGGTGGAGGCGCTGGCGGAGTTCACGCAGTGGCGCAGCGTGAAGTCGCTGCCAGCCACCATCACGGAAACGGACTGTCTCTCCATCTCCAACAGCATCCAGCTGCCCCTGCCCCTCCCTGGCGCCTCAGGCACCCTCTCAGGCACCCTCTCAGGCACCCTCTCAGGCACCCTCTCAGGCACCCTCTCAGGCACGCTCACGGGGAAGGGCAAGAGGATGGTGCGGTCGCCGCCGTTGATGTTCGCGGCACGCGTCAGCGCCATCCGCCACTGCCTGGAGCTGCTCCCGCCGCTGCAGTCGAAGCAGGAGACGCGCGAGCAGATGCTGGGCTGGCTGTTCGAGGAGCCGGCGCAGCGGGAACTGGCATTGAAGGTTCTCTCGTCGCCCTAATTGTTGTTGGGGTGTTTGTTGAACAAATAGAACATAGATTCTGAATGGAGCCCGTCAGTGTAACGCGGAGGTTTGGGTAAATCGAGTTTAGCGCCCTTTCCGTGTCGAGAGACAACCGGCGCGCATACTGCTGAATGTGCTGCGACTGCTCCGAGAACTGCTTCAACTGGGCCAGCACGGCACTCTTCTTCTCCTGTAGATTTTGCAACCGTCCATTCATGCTTTCTAGCCGATGATGCTAATCCTCACGCCACTCTGCTGCTCCCACCTCCTTGACAATCTCCTCAGCGATGCCCTGTCGGAACGATGTGTCCACGGCAAGACGAACCACCGTAATGATCTTGGTCTCAATCAGCGTGATGATGGTCTCAAGACACGCGATCCCGCTGCAGATGTCATCCTTGGTCATCTTCCCGATGGTGTCTATGAGTTAGGGCTATCAAAGACACGTGCTCGCAATCTCCGCATTCTTGCAAACCACAACGGAATGCGTATCCCTTTCCAGCTGCTTCTTCCTCTCCTTCAAAAAGGCGATCAGACAGTAGCAGTCATCCAGAAGCAAATCCCGCTTTTCTTCGTCTTTCATCAATTCGCAGAAATCGGCCTCCTTTTGGGTACTCAGCAAGGAGTGCAAGTAAGGGAAGCAGACCTCCTCAGGTCGCGGCTCTTCCAATTCCATTAGGAAGGCTTCAAAGCAACAGAAGTAACGCATCAGAAGAGAGAGGAGATCGCTCTGAATGGCGGCACGAAGCGAAGAAATGAGGCTAGACAACTCCTCTCCAGAGTGTTTCAACTCTTCCATAATGGCATCCTCCTCCGTAGACGTAACTCCCCACTTCGAGTGGAGATTGGCAATCGTCTCCTGCTTTCGGTCGATAGCCTTACCCAACTCCTACGGATCACGCATCGCAAATACGCATTACTCCAATCTGGGAAGAAAGATGATCAATCACCCTTTCGCACTCCTTCTTCTGCTTTGACAACGCAGGCCTGGACGTAACCACACTCACACACCACCACAGCTCGTAGGCCACACTTTGCTTCAGACGAAGGGCCGCATCAGCAAGATACACGCGATTCTCCTCAAACGCAGAAATGATAGAGGACAACACAGCAAGCACGGGATCCGTGTACTACAAATCAGCTAGGCGAAAGGGAAAGAACGGTGCGAAGAAGCGTCTTGGAAGTATCCCTCGACTGTTGCAGTTCTTCAAACAGCAAGCTCAGTCCAAAGTAGTCGCTCTCTATCTCTCAGAAACGAACACCATCCATACCCTCCACGGAAATAGGGACATCGACCCCGTTATCCTTCGCAACAGACATAAAGGTGTCGATGAGAGAGGCGACGTTATGGGTCTGCTTGCTCCTGTCCATGAGACACCCTCACTCGAAATCTACCAATCCTCTGAAATGATCCTTCTGCTTCTGCACCATTCTACGTCCTTACTGCAAAGAGGAGGATGATACCGATGATGGACAGATAATCCACACTGCTCTCGATGATTTCAGACTAGAGGTTAGGGGCAATCGATTCGCCAGGGTACCATGCCGAATGAACGAACAGGAAGAGATTCAGTGTGAAACAAACAGAACTATACAGACGATCCATCGAGGAGATACCGGAGGGTATTACCTTTTAGCTGCGGCTGGCAGAGCGAGAATCATGACGACGGCTTCTGCTGTCACGGTGGCTGGTGGAATGGCGAGAGCGAGAGTAGCTGCGATCGCGGTGATGGTGGCTGTGGCTACGGCTGCGGCTGCGGCTGCGGCTGTGGTGTCTATGACGATCAGAGCTGCGACCGCGGCTGTAGGATCTTCTTCTATGGTAGTCGTCGTCATAGCGCTCGGAGCGCCTACCCCTTAGCCTGCCAGAACGCAACTCACTCTCTTCTGGGAGGACGAGCATCAGCCATAGTAACGGTGATAGCGGCACCCAGAAGCTCATGTCCGTCTTCCTTCAGCGCCTCGCGGGCGTCGTCTTCGTTGAAGAAGCGGACGAAGCCGAATCCACGGTTACCTCCATCGCGAATGTTTCTGGGGATGTAGACGTCTCCGATCTTTCCATATCCCTCGAACATTTTGTTCAGGTCTTCCTTCCTACGCCCTCACCCAATCCTTCAGTCTCCCACTGAACCTCGTTGGTCAGACCCTGAATGCGAATAGAGATGAGGGAATCCGAGCCCTGGGGAGGACGAGTGTTATCCATTATCGTTTTTTTGAAATAGGGTGGAGGCTCAAAACCCCGATCAATGCGTGTGAAAGAAACAGCAAATGCAAAAGGGAAAAAGATAGAGCGCAACCCGCTTTACAGAGTTTCCTTTTCCAGAGTGACGACCCCCGCGCTGCTGTGCAACTCGATTTCCAGCTCCGATCGCTTATTCACCCAGGCCTTTAAGGTAGCAGTAGCACCCAACACATCCGAGGGTGACTCGCATATGTACCTTCCCAGGTTATCGATTCCGTTCTCCTTCTCTTGCGTGACCTCCACACAGAAGTCACTGCCGTCAAAATAAGCCGTGGGAATGGGAACATCAACAAATTCACCGTACGGGGTTCCCTCCGCAATGACCAGTTCGCTATGACCGAATGACAACCGAATGGGTCTGAACAGCACATCATGCACATTCCCAGGATCGAGTTCCTTCTTCACAGGATTCGCGCTGGTTCCGCCATAGGAAATGGACTTGTTGCCCACCTTATTGAAGTTGATCGCGCCGATGCACGCCACTCCAACGCTCACCGCTTTGGTGGAGTCCACCCAGTTCCGCACGCAGATGCGACGGTCATACCCGTCGAACAGGCCGCGCAGCTTCGACGACCCGCCCACGGGGATCAAACTCACATACTCGGACCCTACACACTTCAGCATGTCCTCCACAAGGAAACGTGCTTTATCCTTAATGTCTTTGATTGCCTCTGAAAAGTCATTAAAACTAATCTCCACACTCAAGCAATTCGGAAACTGCCGCGATTCGCTGCTACCACTCAAGTCCGAAAGCCGCTCCAATTCGTTGATACCCCTCAAATCCACCTTCACCGAATCCACACATGACAGGTTCAGTTCCTCCTTCGCCCTGCGGCACCTCTTCAGCAGCACCTCTCGGCTCGAATCGCTCAATTCAACACTCACACGTGCCTCCCTTTCCACTTCTTCCATGACCATCCTATACACAATCACATCAACGATATTCCCTCCCAAGTTGTTATCGCCTTCCTTCTTCACAACAGTATAGGTGCAGCCATCGTTGTTCGTCATTCTCACCAACGACAGGTCCAGCGTGCCCGCTCCAAAGTCAAAGATGATAAACTCCGACATGGACTTATCCTCAAACCCATGATAGCAATACGCTGCGGCAACCGGCTCGCTGAAGATGCAGATGTTCTGTCTCCAGATGTGATTATCCGCGTTGTCGTTATTCCCCAGCTTCACCTGTTGGATGGCAGTGCACACGATTTCCTGCATCTGCAAACTAAAATCGGCCGGCGTGCCCACACTCACGTAAACTTCACTCGGGAGAAACACATACTTTGTACAATGTTCCATCACTCTATCCACAATGTACTGAAACACGTCTGTCGTAACATCCACCAACTCCTTCTTGATGGTCCCGCCGTTGACCGTAATGCTGTAACAATAGTCATTATCAATGTTATAAGTCAGATTGGAAATGAGTTGGGCGCAGGGATCCCGTTTACTTGTATCCCTATACCTCTTCCCAAAGAGCGGCTTCATGCTACGAACAGTATTACCATATTGACTTCTGGAATCTGCGTCATATCCAACAATCGGCGTACCATAGTAATCATAGGACACTACCGTTGGAAAGGAATCATTGCCATTGAATGAGAGTACTTCCACTCCATTATTGATATATATGGAGACAACAGTATTCGAAGTACCAAAGTCTACTCCAATCACAACGGAATAATTCATCACTCAGTGAAAAACTGATCGCAGCGATAATTAGGACATTTTGGGCGAAAGGGTCCCAACCCTTTCCATCGCACACATTCAAATCAGGCGGGAAATGAGCAGTGCACCGGAGGCTAGACAGGGAGACATGCGTGTGAAGGACGAATACGGGAACGAGTGGATTCCGGGAACACAGGTGCGGGCTTCTTTCTCGTTTCATCCTAGAGAGCAGACGGCTCGTGGAGACCCGCCATCCGCGTGAAAGCGGGGTTTGTGCCGAAGGAGGAGCAGAAGCTCTACCGGCCTCCTACCATTGCTGTGGGCGATTCGTGAACGTGATTACATAGGCCCGGGAAAAGTTGATGGAGGAGAGAGCGTGCTTGAATCATGGGTTTGCTCTCTGGAGAAGGGTGACGGGATAGTGTCAGTAGGATTATTTCGGCGCAAACCGTCAGTGCAGATAAGCAGGAGAAGGCGAGGAAACGGAATGAGAAGCGTCAGGAGAAGGTGGGGATTTCTGCAAGGGCACATGGGTAGAAGCTGCAGAAGCTGAAGGAAGAGGCCGGACTCATCGAGCCCGCTCAGCCTCCTGAAGTGGTGCCTGAACCGGTGGTGGAAAAGGTGTTGACGGAAGGTGAGCGTGTGGGAGGCGCTTGAGGGGAAGAGGATGTATCACGTGATCTCCGCCGCCACCAAAAGAAACTCCGTCAGATTGATGAGCTGCGAGCGAAGGCGAGCCAGGGAGCGGAACTGGAGTAGTTATCCACGACTATCTGAAGTGTAGCACGGAGCAGCAGGAAAAGCTGGCTTCTAGGCCCCGTATTGTGGAGTCAGTCGCAAAGGGTATTACCTTCATTCTGAAGGATAAGTTGCGCTGCTCTCAGCAGGAGCTGCTGGAAGAACTGACAAACGATTCGTATAGCGAGCCGGTTAGTGTGCCTGATTGGATTAAGCGGTTTGAAGTTCCGAATTCCCGTGTTTGTTAACAAAGACACGGTGGTGGTGAAAGCACAGAAGAACTCACTTTCCGCTGCTGTGCGACTGTGGGGACTCAACAGCCTGCGGATTGTTCACGAAATTGATGACACGGCTAGTCAACGCGGGAAAACGACTAGCGATAGAAGCACATCGGTTGATGAAGGGAGGAATCCCCTTCCCCACGATAATCTTGCAGAAAGCATCCGAAAAATCGTTACAGTTGCTATGTCTCACTCTCCCGCAACAACGCTACTGGGTAATCATGTCGTAGTTGCTATCTGTAAAGGATGCCTTCAGGTTGTGGACCACATCGCGTATCTGCTGCGGAGACAGATAGGTACGACCCATGAACAGCGACTCTCGAAAAACGGCCCCGACAATGTTTCCTGGCCTCGAGCCAACAATGCCTCCGCCCAGTCCGTACGAATACTCCTTCCCTATCCCATAAGAACGCTCCTTCATGACACACCATCAACTACCACGCCACTATGCAAGATTCCCAGTCCAATATCTATCCATTACAGTGTACATTCGTTTTTACCGTAAAGAAGGTCGTTATTCCTAATCAAGTCATACACCTACTCTTCACTCGCACGGGCTCTATCCCACATTCAGATAAACGTCTCTGCCTTGATAGGGCATGGAAATGGAACCACGGAGGCTTGCAGAACAGAATGTGAAACAAACACGAGTACATAAACAACTGACTAATGAAATCATCCATATTCTCGTTTTCGGTGTGCTCCACCTCTGCACTCGTTTTCCAAATGGCATCGGAGGTTGAGATGACCTCGTTTCCGTGCTCGTCCACTTCTTTTGTGGTCGCCGACTCCTCTTCTTCGGCAGACTCGCTCTCTTCTTCGGACGAACTCGAGTAATGCGCATGACCATTCACCGGTTTCGCCTTCGGCTTCGCCTTACGCTTCTTCGGAGCCGCCACTCTGGGAGCCGGGACCACCTCCTTCGTTGTCACGGGAACTGCTGGCCGTTCAACAACATCCGGCTCATCGGCCTTCAGAATCTCCTGAATGTAGTCAAACACTTCTCTCGGCGTCTGATACTGTTTCCTCCGCTCCCGCATGCCCTCGTGTGTGTTCTCAAACTCGTGAATCTTCTTGTAGAAGAGTTGCTGTCTAGCCGTTAGTGCTGTGACTCAGGCCCACGCGCATGCACTGCAGAGACGAACCTTCACAAGAGTCGATACGGGCTTCCCCTCCCGATTGGTGTATCGAAAGGGAACCTCGAAGGAGCACAACTCGTGGTTGTTGGCCACATCGCAGTGGACGTTGCCGCATGAAAACTGCCCCTTTCCTTCGATCACTTCCTTCTCTGTCCTCCATCGCATTCCAATCTTGTTGATTATGTAGTAGGTCAAGTCGACAAGGGCGTACTCCTTGAACAGGCGGTTGTAGTAGCGGATGGCGAGTCGCTGCTCCCAACTAGACGTGACGATTGCACTTCGCCCGCACTTCTTCGCATTGTTCACGTTCGAATCCATGATAAACTCCGAATTTCGTACGATTGCAACAGCGTCTGTTACGGGCCCATCGGTCATTCCCATTTTCCCTTCCCTCTTCATTTTCTCGTACTGGTGCATTAGCATTCTGTGCTTTGATTGAAGGGACTCCTTGTGAGCGTGGCGATGCTACCCCATGACGCATCCTCCCCAAACTCCAACATGGTGTCGTGAATGAGAGTGGCTGTGCCGCTCCCGATGTCTCCGGTTCCGGGAGTGATGCCGAACATCACTCTCCATTTCGCGTAGTAGAATAGTGCATGCTCGAACAAAGAGGAGTTTAGGATTCAGATTCGCTATAGTACAAAATATCAGAATTAGAGGACCTATTCCTGTTCTGGGTTTGTTTGAAATGGTATGAATCCAGCATTCCACTGTTGAAACGCACAGAAAGCACGTCTCCGTGCAGTCTGCTCACATCGACATTCCGAAGCTGCGGACATCTCATCTTCGCATCCGGATCCCTCACCATCGCCGCCTTCAGATCCTCCAAGAACAGTTCCCCCTCGCCGTCCAGCTCGTTGTTCGCAAACTCGCCCTCGTACACCAGCGTGTTCTTCGCGTCCGGCAGGTACAGCCTGCCCCGGCCCGTCATCACGCCTCCAGCGAACACGCCCTCGCACCACTTGCGCTGCCCGTCGCCCGCGTTGTAGAATAGGCACCCGTTCCCGCTCGCCCGGCCCTCCGCCATGCGGCCCATGTACTTCGCCGCCCCATTGCTGTACAGCGCCGTGCCCACCACGGGCCGCCCCTGCGCCAGGTACCCCAGGAACACGCGCTCCTTCAGCAGAAACAGCTCCCCGCTGAGCAGTCCCTGGGCCAGGTCTGTCACCGCCCCGCGCAGCGTCACGTACCCCGTCAGCGAGTCCACCACCTCGCCCACACCCACTGGCATGTCGCAGACGAACCGCGCGCGCAGCACGTGGTGCCCGAAGCACATCGGGTTCACCTGGCGCCCCGCGCCGTGGAAGCGGTTCTGCGCGAAGTCCCCGTAGTAAAGCAGCTCGCCGCAGCGGTCGAAGGCGAGTCCGCGGCCCGTCGCCACCACCTCCGCCGGACTCGGTCGCCACCTCGGCCCGCCAAGCATCACGCCATTGCCGATTAGATTGCTGCTCATACCGCTGCCAACCAAGTTGCTGTTCAGGCTGCCAACCAGACCGTTGCTCATACCGCTGCCAACCAGACCGTTGCTCATACCGCTGCCATTCAGACTTCTGTTCAGACCGCTGCCATTCAGACTTCTGTTCAGACTGCTGCCCTGACTGTTGTCATCGCTGCCCCATGGCTCGCTCCACGCCCTAAACGACATGGCGTCTTCGCCGGTGGCGCTGCTGTACACACTTCCGTCTGGTGATGTGGGCACTGGCTGGAGGTCTCCGAAGTACAGGAAGATCGAGGCGTTGGGCATGCGAAGGGAATGCACGATGTCCGGCGGTCGGGGTGTGGCGGAGAAGGATAGCGTGCTCCCCACGTTCCTCCTGAAGTCCTCACTGGATTGCGACGTCCGGAAGTCATACTCGTACTTGTCGTTGGCAAATGTCGATGTGTTCACGAGACGGAAAATCAAGACCTTCCTGCTGTTGTCAAGGAAGACGAGGAGCAAGTAGGGAGGGAAACGATTGGCCCTGCTAGAATAGTCAAGGAGAAAACTGCCAATTGTCTTGTTCTCCGTCGAAGAGAAAAGAGAGAACGCCACCTTCATGATCGACGAACTCCTTTGGTAAGGCATAGCCGAGACCAGCAGCAAATACGGCTCGCCATCAACAGATACCGACAGCCAGAAGCTATCCGGCTCGCTCATCGCCCTCATACTCACAAATTCAATTTCTGAATCCCGAGAGCAGGATTCATTCATTCCCCACCCGATCACGCCCTTCTTTTCCTCCCTGTTCATTCCTTGCATGCTCTCCTCATAACGCTTGTCGAAATCTCTCCGAGACTTATCAAACTGGTCCTCTTCCATCAGCAAATAGTTGCGATACACGTCTCTCCCATCAATCCCAATGGTCTTCGTTCCCTCCGGTTCCTTCACCAATACAGACGAAGATGCAGAATTCTTAACATAGAAATACACCTTATCAGAAAAGATGAAGTACCTCTCCTGCAGCAACCGTTCACAGCTCTTTATACAATCCAGCACGGTAGGGTACTCCTCTGGGAGTGGCAATTTCATACAATGATGCACATCATTACTCGCTTCTTCTGTGACCGCGAAGCAGATCAGCGATACAATGCCGTTTTGCATCTCGACGAAACAAGCGGCGAAATACATACGAGGATCTGCTTCAGTCAATTTCTGGCCGTTTATTCTTCACTTGCTTGAGCACTTGCTATTTCGATGGTCCTTCTAGTATCTGTCCGTTATCGCGTAGAATGGGGATACAAGCCGTTTTCCGCAACTGTGGCTCTTTCAACGAAAGCACATCTCCGATCCGATTCAGTGCGATTGTTTTGTCTTGTTCATCTCTAGAAAGGACTATTTAATCAAACGGGCCTACGTGGAGTTCATATGTCCTTCGGGAGAAACCCAAATCGGCATCAACCACCGTTTTAATGAACAGGACGAGGATGAGTTTCGTCTACAAGACGTGAGTCCATCCAGCGTGCGTTATGGATAGAAATGCATATACAGCCGGGGGCAGCCGTCGCAAACAAAGGTGTCGCGTCGCATATTGGCGTACTGTTTCTACGGACTTGCCGTCGTCAACGTCGGTGTGCTCATCGGCCTCATCTTCCAAACGTGCTTCCTAGCCCCTGCACTCATTCGTAGCATAAGCCACTATTCCTATTCCAGGTATCAGGTTACCGTTTCGTTCGTGATCGCGATCCTGTCGACCTTTCTCACTCTGTACGGTGCCTACGCGATGCACGCCCAGTCTCTGGACCATCTCACCGTGTACAAGGTGCTCAATTCCGGTCTCTCCATTCTCCTCTTTCCTCTTTCCCCCACTTCCCTCTACTTTGTTCACTTTATCATCGAGCTTGTGTTAATATTCCTCGCTGCACAACTGAAATACCGCCTTGACGACCTCTGGTTCATTCCCTCCTCCAATGAAATCACCGGGCAGATTGTTCTGTGAAATCACCGGGCAGATTGTTCTGTGAAATCACCGGACAGATTGTTCTATAGCTTGTACTCTGCACTGTTTCGTTAACAAACACCCCATCATCGCTCGAACATCGTCACCTGAATTACTTCTTCTTCTGGTTGATCTTCTTGTGGTAGAAGGCCAGCTCCTCGTCCTCC
>OIWT01002826.1_pt1 | contig 17113 bp, 25 predicted proteins | sample 1587701 | NCBI WGS metagenome assembly OIWT01 (sample SAMEA3888904, study PRJEB22519) | human gut metagenome | biome: human gut; feature: human-associated habitat; material: faeces | place: Denmark | collected 2009
GCACCGCAGCCCAGGCCAGCCGCAACGGCGCAGCCAATCTGGAAGGGGGAAGCTACGTGTGAAATGAGTGGGTGATGGGTACAGGAAGCAGCGCCAGTGGAATAGGCACGCGCGGAGGGATGAAGCGATCTGGAGCATCTGCCGGCGGAGCGATGCACAATACGACCGAGGCCGGACTTTCCGGAAGCAAAGACTCTGGAGAACATGGTGGCAGGAAAACAATGACGTGATGAACAAACAGAGCGGCTGAGGAAAAAGAGAAAAGGGATGGATCAGAGATCGACAGCCACCGCAAGGGGTGAAACGACCTTCATCATCTTCATCCAAAAAACTCTCGCGCACATGCGGAACAAAGCAAAACAAACCCTATCCGAACTCAACAAGGGATGAACCACAATCGTTACATTCCTATGAAGCGCCAAGGCGCATGAGTCAAAGAGAATTCACTACTTCGGAATTGTCCACCAATCGCAATAAGCAATGAAGAGTTGACGCCACACAACTCTATAAAGCGCCCGGGCGCATGAGTCAAAGAGAACAAGTACTTTAGAGAGGCAGCGATCCATTCACAATAAAAGGAGAGTCACAATCGCACTGCTCTAAAAAGCGCCACAGCGCATTAGGGAAAGAGAAAGAACTACTTCAGCAATAACCCCAACGCGTGATGAAGGAGAAGAGAACCATAATCCCCACTCTAATAGCGCCATGGCGCATGAGGGAAAGAGAATGCCGTACTTCAATGCAGGATAAAGAATCGGCGAACGGATCGGTACAGAATACGACAGGATCGTGTTCTGGATATTACGGCTTCGTCGATTCGTGTTGTTTTGGGAAGATGTCGGCTGCTTCAATCCTTCTCAACAGGCTTCTTTCTCAGTAGGCTTCAGTCGTTGCGGAAATGTGGGAAGTGAAGAAGTGGGATGTTCAAAAGTAGGAAGACGTACGAAGTGGAGAAGCGCTGGATGTGTTGCAGTTGAAGCGTAGCAGTGACGGTGTAGCAGCGTAGGACGCGTGAAAACCGAAGCATAGTGAGGAATGCGTGAAACATGGTGATGGACGCGTGAAAAAGCGACGGACGGGAAACGACAAGCACGTAGAAATGTGAAGCAGTGGAAGAAAGCGTGGAATGGCAAAACCGTGAATCGACGCGTGCTGTCATGTTTGGACTCTTCGACACTCGCAGACACTCAGAGAATACACAGTGCGCATATGCGACTATCAATCATCGAAACTGAGTACGACTGGAAGGAACGCCGGACACTTCCGTTGGCACACGCCAGCTCAGAGTTGTTGGTTGTTAAACACGATAAGAGAGTTTGCTCACTACAGTTGCGTTTTAACTCATTTGCTCAGGCAAGCAAGATAAGATAACATAACGATTGTTGATTCACTACGCTTGAATCCGCACCTCCGTACCCACCTTAACGAGTTTATTTCTGGGAAGATCGCGAAGACAAACACGAATCTATTCCCGCCGTCCATCGTGGCCGTGCTGCAAACGGATTGGATGAACCGTTTCACTCTACCTAATTACGGCTAACTTTCCGTCAAATCACCACGTCGGAATGTGCACTATTGCTAGAATCGAAAAGGCTCGAAACGAAACAGTCTGTTAACGCTTCGGTTTACGATGCAGCAGTTCCTACTCACCGGATTCGTTGCAAAGTAGTCCCTTCGGCTTGCGATCGAGAGTAGTCTCTTCAGCACCAACACCTTCATTCTCGCGGATACCGTGCGCAAATCGGCAATCGTCTTCGGTTTTTCCCACTATTCATCCTCACGACTAGATGCTCCAGGCGCCGTGGATCGAATTGTGGACTACCTGAAACAGAACGGAATCGAGCGCGTAGAGGCCGTGTTTTTGACGCACGGACACGTGGATCACATAATCGCGATGAACGAGTATCGCAAGCAGCTCCCGGGAGAGTGGAAGGCGTATCTGGGAGAGCCCGATTTGCACATCTGGTATCACTCCAAATTCCTATATAATGCGCAGGCAGTGCGTCAATCAGCAGATTCACGACTTTGGCGTTCCGTTCAGCATTGAAACCATCGCGGATCCGGATGTGTTGCTGAAGGGCGGAGAAGTATTCACATTCGGAGACACGACCATTGAGTGAACTCTTCATCCTCCTCTCATTTCCAGATGCATCCTGTCTCCGGGACACAGTCTGGGCAGCATCGTGTATGTGGTGAAGCGAAAGGGCCAGCAGGATCTCATTGTCACCGGCGACGTGCTTTTCAGCAACAGCATGGGCCGCACGGAGTGCGCTTTCTCGTGACCTTTCATCGCTAGTTGGACGGACATCGCCATTCTGAACGGCACTTCCTCCTACCTCTCGCTGGTTCAGTCCGTTAAAGCACTGGAGGTGTCTATAATCACATACCATCAGCCCTAGAAGCAGAACCAGGAGGCGTCAATCCTGCCCGGACATGGCGATTGCACAACGCTGAAGAAGGCGCTGAACAATGTGAAATACTACATGGAATGCCTTGTTTGTCACAAACACGCCCCATTCAAATGCCTCAACTAACGCTCACGCGCACAGGTACGAGAGAGGGTCAAACATGTCGTCCTCGTTCACCTCCTTCTTCACCTCCTCCTTCGCCTCCTCCTGCTTCTGCTTCTCCTCACGCTGCTTCTTGAACTGCTCGTAGTACTCGCCTGCCGTTAAGACCCCTCGTCCCTCTCTCAAGGATATGCTTCGCCTTGCGGATGTTCTCCTGGCAGCGGAACCAGCTCACCACCTCCGGCGTCTCCATCATGAAGCGGTCCTGCACCAGGTCCTGGAAGAACCTGCGCCTCACCCGCCTCTCCCTCGCTCACGCGTTGATCTTCGTCAGACGCTCCTCCACCACCGCCCTCGTCGTCATCAGCGCCGTTCCCGAGAACGGCGCCATCTCGCTGATCTTGCGCGGGTACTTCGCCTGCAGCGCCTTGTACCACTCCAGCCACACCAGGTACGGATACTGCACGTCCCACTGCGTCTTCAGCGGGTACGCCACTACGCCTCAGCGCCGCCGCCTTCGCCCACGGCTCTCCCAGTCGCAGTGGCACGTGTACTTCACGCCGTCCTCCGTCATCACGCGCGCCGTCAGCTTCAGCGTCAGGTGGCCGCCCTGCGCCTCACGCCGCATCACCGCACTCACCTCCATGTTGCCCTCCGTCAGCTCCTTCTTCTCCACCTGGCGCCACGCCTCCTGGCGCTTCGCCTCCGCCGCCATCACCGCATCCGCCTGGTCCTTCTACGCCTCATTCATAATCGCCGCGCCCACGCTGAAGCGCTTCACGAAGATGTCCACCTCCTTGCTCTTTCGGAACGACAGGCCGTTGTCCCAGCCCAGGCGCAGCACGCCCGACTTCGGCACGCGGAAGATCATGTGGAACTCCGCGATGCGCACCTGCAGCGGCACTCTAACGCTCACGCCTCCTCCGCACCCTCACATCTCCATCGGGTCGTCGCCGTCGTCGCTCGACAGGATGCTGCGGAACAGCAGGCGGCTCTACGCCTCAGGCCCCACGCCCGCGCCCACGCCCATCTCCTCCTTCCAGCAGAAGCCGATCACGTCGTCCTTCTTCACCGTCAGCGGCACGCCCGCCTGCGCGCGCGGCTCCAGCGTGATGTGCGACATGCTGAGCTTGCCGTTGGGCTCCTTGATCACCGCCTTGTACACCGCCTTGCGGTTGCGCAGGAACACCTTCTGCTGCGGCGTGTCGTCCTCGTCCTCGTCGTCGAACTTCGGCATGTGCACTCTACGCCTCACGCTTCCACCACTCATGCACTTCTTCTTGCTGCTGCTCTCCTCGTCGCTGCTCTACGCCTCACGCTCTGATCCCACACGCACGCTCTCCTCCTCCAGCTCTAGCGGACCGCTCAGCACCTTCACCAGCTCGTTCATCTTTTCGCTGTACCTGCGTCTCACTCGTATGTTACACACTCACTGCAGCACCAGCTCGCCCAGCTCCTCCGCGTCCACGTCCTTCTCGTCGATCAGGCGCTACGCCTCACCTCGCACGCCTCCTCGCACGTCGCACTCCTCCTGCAGCGAGTCCAGACTCTTGCGGTACTCCTTGATCGTCTTGTAGTCCTCCGACTCTACGCCTCACGCTTTGATCATACACGCACTCTTGTCCAGCTTCTTCATCACCGCCGCCGCGCGCTTCTTCAGCTTGTTCCCGCTCTTGCGGATGTCCGTGTAGTCGTCCACCAGGCGCTTCTACGCCTCAGCCCCGACGGCCTCTTCCACCGTCGCCTCGTCGTCCTCCTCCTATGCGTCATTCAACACACCCGCCACTACATAGGCCTCTGGCTTCAGCTGGTCCTCGATGGAGGTGATGAGGCTGCGTGTCAGCACCACTCCAGCGCGTACTTCGGCCAGTTGTACTCCTCGCTCGCCTGCGACAGCGCGTCAATCAGCTCCTTGTCCGAAAAGAGGCTGGATACGTTCGACATGATCGCCCTAGCAATCAGCGCTTCAATGAAGCAAAACCGAGCGCCGTCCACTCCGCAAATCTTGATGAGCTTGCTAATCAGCTTCTTCGCCGCAATCTCCTCATCCCTACGATTCACTTTTGATTTGATAGCGCTACGCGTAGAGAGACAGCGCCTTGACAGCCTTCTTCACGACCACGCTGTCGTCATCCAGCAGCGGGGAGACGACCGCGATGCGATCCTGATTTGTGATGCGCTTGGCGCTCTTCTTGGGTTCTACTCGGTGAATGGCGTATAGCGCGTCTCACGCTCTTCCTCGCTGCTGCTGTAGTCGTACTCGCTAGACTCCTCCTGACACATTACTCAGAAACACTCACCACGTACCTGCTGCTTCTTTTCCTTCTTCTGCTTCCGATCCTTCTTTTTATCTCCCTATTCCACTCAATAACATACATAAAAGCAAACGGTCTTCTTTTCGGACTTGTCTTTGCGCGATCTACACCATCACTCCGTTCCACAAAAGAAAACGACTCCTTCTTTAACTTCTTCACCTCCTCCTCTTTGCTGCTGTAATCCGAATCACTCTCGTCGACCTTCTTTTCTGCCTTCTCCTTTTTTCCTGGTTCGTTAAAAAAGGGATTCATATCGCGTGGGACGAATGCTTCCTTGAATTCTCTTCTTTTCTGTCTCTCTGTTCGCTGTTTCCCAAATCCCCGCGGGAAGACTGCATTTCTGTTCCCGTTCACTTCCTTGCGTTCCGCTCTCTCGGTTGGGTTGCAGTCGTTTGATAGCATGGAGCAGAGGGAGGTTGTCGACTTCTCCTGCATCATCTCCTGTCTCTGTCCCCTGTCCTTCTCAAAGGTGAGAGACCCCGTTCGTGGTCCTCGCTGCCATCACATTCGCTTCTTTGACCGTGATTCGTTTGTGGAGGTGATGCTTGCTATTTGTCGTGATGGCGTAGTTGTATGGCGCAACGGGAGTGGGGCCCTGTCCTCTCTGCCTCAAGGAAACCCGTATTGACGAGTTGGTCGAAGATCCCTATATTTTAACCCTGCTGCGCGCAACAGATGAAGACGCAGAGTGTACGTGCATAGAAAGAGAGTGAACGCTAGTCATTTCCATCACCCAGGAGTATTCCTTCGATTCTTCCTTATATTCGGGAGTCAGCGACGAATTGAAAACGGGGAGAACCGTTCCTTTCCCATCGGAGAGCGATGTGTATCTCAGTGGTCGTGTTTCCCAACGCTACAAGACCGAGGACAACCGCTATCTCCCAATTCCGCAAGCCACGTCCTCCTTCTCCCGCGTCTTCTTCTACAAGCGAATTGGTGCTTGCAAGTTAAAATGTTGATGGCTAGAGGCCGAACGGATGCAACGCATCGAACAAACGCTGGAAATGAAGTACTGGGACTATCTGGAGTTCTACATGAGCGTCCTCTCCAAAGCCATCCATCTGTCCTCGACAGACGCCTTCAATCCCTACATTGTGTTTCACAACGTCAACGTGCAGCAGATGTGGTTGCTTCCATTCTTCACTCACTCCGTAGAAACGCCATCCAGGAGGTGGTGGACACGGTGAATGTGTACTGCCTCGCAGTTGTTGGAGATGGACGCATGGCTGAGGCGTAGGGGAGCGAAATGCTGGTGGTCATCAGCCAGGAGTACTACCCATCGGACGAGGAGGAGAACGACCTGGTCATGCGCCGCTACGGGTTTGACGACTTCATCCAGAAGCACTCCCACTCTGTCCTTTAGTCGCTTTGTACCCTACTTCCTGTTTGTTTCACGTCCTTCGTTCTGATTTCACGGATTTCTCGACAAATATGAGGAAGGCAGTTCTTTCGAGGGAAATCGGGAGTTTCATCGAGAAAAGAGCGGGAATTCTTTGAAGGAGTCTTTCCATATTCGCCGAATCGCATCTATCCTTGGAGCCCATGTCTGCACTTCAATCGACCTCTGCAGAGAGCATGGAATCGTGCTACTGCGAAGGCCAAGGAAGTATCATTACCTGTTCTTCGTGTGGAAGACGTGTACGTGCCGTTTCTTCTTCCGTTCGTATTGTTGCGCATCGCCTATTGCGAATGCCCCTTTGCTCTTGGTCCTCTTCTTGATGAGCGTCGATTATCCTAACCGCTTATAGGCTCACAGGGAATGTATATCCAACGCTACGGACTCGCCGTGGCAATGCGACCTCTGCAAGGACGGGAGGAAAGATGAGGCGAGCCATTCCTGTGTCTTCTGCAAAAGCAGCGAGCAAATCCACATGCTATTCCGTTTGTTCCTCGGCGCTTCGTGTGATCCGTAGACCTCCAGGGGGAGAACTGGGTCCATGGCCGGTGTTTGGTCGCCTTCTTCGAGCATCTGCGTGACGTTCGCGCCTCTGTCGGGGAAAATGCCGTGGTGAACGCGGATCGCAGTCATCCCGGCAAGCTGCTCATCGATTTCACCTCTCTTATTCACTTCTGTGCCAGGAGTGGAGAGCCTGTACCAGAGGACAGGAGCCAGTTCGTCGCAGCGTTCAATTCACTCCTCTCCCGTCTCCTTTCCTCCCCGATGGACTCCCTGGATGTCGTTAATAGCGCCATCTGCTTCCGCTGCAAGCAATCGGGAGGTATGCTGATCAAGTGCAAAGACGCCCAGTGCGCCTTCTTTTACCACCCGCTGTGCTACGAGGAGGCTGTCAAGGCCAGCTCCATCCGCGACGTGATCCGCAACCACGAGATTGCCTGTCCGTTGCACCAGACGCGCGCCGCTGTTCCCCGCAAGCCCTTCGGCGGCAAAGCGCCTCGTCGTGCCAAGAAGACGGACGAGAGTGCTACTACATCCAAGCCTGTCTCTCCTGTTCAAGCCGTGGTGCCCTCCAGAGCCGCTAGACCGACTCGATCCGTCACGCGCTCTGTGACTCCTTCAAAGCTCCTCACTCCTTCAAAAGCTGCTACACCCACGCGTTCCATCACCCCTCCAAAGCCTGTCATACCCTCACTTCCACTCACTCCCCCTCAAGCACCCACACAAGCACCCCCTCAAACACCCACGAAGGAAAACACGCAGACAACCCCATCAGAAGGGGAACCAATGGAGGTGGAGGAGGACAACGAGGTGTGCGACATCTGCCGCGAGGGCTACAGCGAGCCGGGCGACATGCTGGTCTTCTGCGACCGCTGCAACATCGCCGTGCACCAGGGCTGCTACGGCATCAAGGAGGTGCCCGAGGGCGACTGGGTCTGCTCCGTGTGCGCCCACGGCCTGCGCCCGAGCCAGGTGCGCTGCTACATCTGCAAGCAGCCCGGCGGCGCGATGCACCGCACGCCCGAGGGCTTCTTCATCCACCTCATCTGCGCCTACTACACGCCCGAGCTGTCGCTGAACCTCAACGGCCCCGAGGTGCTCGTGGAGGGCATCGCGCGCATCTCCCGCGAGCGCGCACAGCTCGTGTGCTGCCTCTGCGGACAGCGCGGCGCCGGCTGCGTGCAGTGCAGCTCGCGCAACTGCTCCGTGTCCTTCCACCCGTTCTGCGCGCTGAAGGCGGGGTACCTGCTGACGAGCGACGAGAAGAACGGCGTGTTCATGTACCTGAGCTACTGCCGGGACCACACGGAGAAGAAGCGGAGGAAGACGGAGCAGCCCGCCTCCGCGGACGCCACGCCGAAGAAGAAGCGCAAGATGCGCAAGAAGAAGGAGAAGGCGAAGGCGACGGTCGCCAGCATCCCCGACACGGTGCTGCAGAAGTGAGTGCTGGTGCGGGAGGTCATGCGTAGGATCAAGACGGACGAGAAGGAGAACCAGTTCTGGTGCGTCGACTTCTGGACCTGCATGAAGTACTTCTACGCCGTGCAGCCCGACCCTCAGCCGCTCGTCGCCCAGCTCCACTTCCTCCACGCCTTCCCCGCATTGCCTGCACTGCCCGCGCCTGCCGGCGTCTCCAGTCGCTGTCTCACGCCGCAGGTGCTGGGCTACATCGCCGCCGTGCTGCAAAACAACCTGCTGGCCCTCGCGCCAATGTCATTTGTGCGTCTGCTGCAGAAGGACGCGGCTTTCCTCATCCCTGCGCTAGGCAGCGCCGCGCAGCCGCTGCAGGAAGCGCCGGCGGAGGACCGCGTGCGCACCGTGGCGATCACGCCGCACGGCGCCAGCAACGCGTCGTTCCACCGCAAGCAGAAGCTGAACTTCCAGGGCTTCGACATCAACGACTTCGCGGACCTGCGCGAGAGCCACGTGTGCGCCCTGGACTACGACTTCATCGCCTGGGCGCGCGGGCGTGGCGTGTGCACCAACACGTCCTTCCGCCTGGCGCACAAGGCAGACGTGCCGTGGCTGCTGAAGATCAACACGATCAACCCCACCTTCTCCAGCGAGGCGGACTACAGCGGCACCTTCTACGAGAAGAACGAGTTCGTGATCGTGGCGGAGCGCAAGAACGACGCGGGTGCCACTGTGCCCGTGGCCATGGTTCACTTCTACCTCATGTGGTACTACCCCTCCTCGGGCAAGCAGCGCGAGGCCGTGCGCGCCGTGTACGTCTGCACGCTGCAGCGGGTGGCGCGCGCCACGCACCCCGCGTTCGTCGGGCAGTACCGTGTGGAGGCGGAGCCCATGACGGGGACGATGCTGCTCTGTCTCGCCTTCCGCCAAGGCCAGGCGTGCCAGATGAGCATGGGCTGCTGCGACAGCACCGACAACTCCGTCTCCTTCTACACGCAGCAGTTCGGCATGACGGCGCTGCCCCGCGGGGAGGGTCGTCACTACACGCCCATGCAGATCCCGCTCTCCGCCTTCGACGCGCGCAGCGTCCTGCTGAAGCACCTGCCCTCTGACTACCACGGCACTCTTCTTTGTCGGATCCATGCCGCGCAAACTCAGACTGCTGCCTCGCTATTGATGGATGTGTTGCAGCCGCAGACTGCTGCACCGCAATTGACTGGGCTGTCACAGCCACAGAGCATTGCACCGCAATTGATGGATGTGTTGCATCCTCAGACCGTTGCACCACGCGTGCTCCACCTCCGGATCGACGCGACGGGCCGTCTGCAGTCCCTCCAGACGCTGGACACACTACCCACGACGCCCTCGCAGCAGCACTTGCTCCGCACCTGCCCCCAACTCTTCACCCCCACGCAGGACACCGCGCAGCACGTGACCACGCTGGGCCGCGTGTGCGATCGTGACAGCGACGGGCGCTGGTTCTACCTGCAGCAGGGCGTGCCGCACTTCTACGAGTTCCCCGCGGAAGAGGGCGAGCTGGGCGAGGAGCCGGACTGTGCCATCGACTACTCGGCGTACGTGTCGCAGAGCGGCGGCGCTGTGATCGACAGCAGCGAGCTGGAGCGCGAGCTGGAGGCCAGCCAGAACGCGCTGTTCGAGGCGACGATGCAGAATGAGCGGAGTCTGTGCGGGCTGCTGGCGGCGATGGTGGCCGGCGAGGCGGAGAGCGAGGCGACGCAACAGCTGGCGGCGGAGAGCGACCGGCTGGTGAAGGAGCTGAAGGAGTACGAGATGGTGAAGCGTCCGGAGCGCGTGAAGGAGGAGGAGGAGGAGGACAACGACGCCATCTGCGAGGTGTGCGGCGACGGCGACAGCAACTTCGGGAACGTGATCATCTTCTGCGACGGCTGCGACGCGGCGGTGCACCAGTGCTGCTACGACCTGGCGACGCTGCCCAAGGGCGACTGGTTCTGCAACGTCTGCGAGGACATATTGGTGAAGAAGCTGGGCGTGCGCGACGTCATGCACGTCACTCCGAAGGAGAGTGCGGAGGATTCCGACGTGGTGTCGGGCGTGGCATCTGCAGTGGAGGTGGAGAGCGAGCCGTCAGTGTTGAGCGTGCTGGACCACCTGCACGAGCTGCGCGAGAAGGTGTTCTGCTGCGTTTGCGGCTACAGCAAGGGCGCGATGATGCGCACCAACGAGGAGGGCAAGTACGCGCACGTAGCCTGCGCGCTGTGGCACCCCTACTGCAGCGTCACCAACGCGCTGCCCTGCTGCAAGGAGCCGATGATGGTGCCTGCCACCGAGGAGGAGAAGAAGGAGATCGCGGCGCGCGCCACGCCCGTCACGCTCTCGCGAAACGCCTCCGAAGCCAAATCGCCGTCCAGCGAGGATACGGTGTTGATTCCCCTTCTTTCACAGGCTGCGCAGTCAACTCAATCAACTCAGCCTACTCAATTGCCTCTGTTGCCTCAACCAGAACAACCCAACCAACCATCACACTCACTCCAACCAGAGTCGCAACAATCGCAACAACCGCAACAACTACAACAACCACTCCTGGTGGCTTACCACAGCCCCTACGACGGCCTGCGCGCCAACACGGAGTTGCCGCGGTACTGCGTGGACATCTCGCACCTGGGCGAGCAGCGCCGCTCTCTTGTCTGCCAGCTGTGCCGGCGCAAGGGCGGCGTGGTGCCCTGCTGCTGTTCGGGCTGTGGCCGCGGCGTGCACGCGTCCTGCGCGCTGAAGTACGAGCTGGAGATGTTCTGGAACAACAAGATCGGGCACAGCGGCGTGCCGGTGGAGGAGGTGCTGGTGGAGAAGGACTTCTTCATCCACTGCTTCAACCATTCGGGCGGGTTCCAGGGCCGCGGCGTGCCGCACAAGCGCTGCGACGACTACCGCTCGCCCCTCAGCGAGAAGGAGACGCGGCGCAAGCGCCAGAACGACGAGTTCGTGCTGACCGACGCGGAGCAGCCAACGACGCGCCAGCGCAGGCAGCGCCGCTCTGCGGAGAACATGGAGGCGTCGCAGCAGCAGGGCCTGGAGCGCATGCGGAAGAAGCGCGAGAAGCGGCGCGAGCGCGAGCGCAAGCGGAACGACGCGTCGCACGGGCGGCGGCGCAGCGACGAGAACGCGCTGGTGTTCACGACGAAGCCGCACTCGAAGAAGGAGCGGCGACAGCGGCTGGTGCTGGAGTGGCTGAAGGCGAGTCCCTGCGCGGCGTTCCTGCTGGACGACGCGAACAACCTGCTGCTGAAGATCCAGCGGCAGATCGACGCGCACCTGCTGCCGGTGCACGCAGACTGGCGCGGGTACACGCTGGACAACGGCACGCTGCAGTCGTTCTACCGGCGGTGCAAGAAGCGCGGGTTCTTCCAGGTGCACGACCTGGTGATCGAGATCCGCGAGATGTACCTGGGCCTGCTGTCCTACTGCTACCCGTCGCCCGATCCGGAGAAGCAGGCCGTGGCGAAGCTGGTGTGCAACGACGCGAACGAGCTCACGCGGTTGATGATCCAGCTGGAGAACCCCGTGTTCTTCGCGCACTACCTGAAGACCACCGAGGTCTACTGCGTGTGCATGACCACCGACGGCACGTCGGAATTCATGGTGGGCTGCGACGCGTGCGGGCGGTGGTTCCACCCGTTCTGCATCGGCTTCGCGGAGACCAAGTACTTCGGGTTCCTGACGACATACGACCGCCGGTTCGTGGACGTGCGCGAGGATACGGGCTGCTTCTTCTGTCCGATGTGCTACGCGGGCGAGAACGCGGCGAAGATGCGGCTGTACAGCGAGGCAGAGGTGGTCGCCATGGGCGCGAAGGTCATTCCGGGTTATCAGGAGAGTGAGAGTGTGGAGGAGGTGTCCTCTGTTCAGAAGGAGTCAATGGTGGAGGTGCCGGTTGTTCAGAAGGAGTCTGTGGTTGAGCAGGTGCCGGATGTTCAGAAGGCAGTGGTTGAGGCGGCGGCTGCTCAGAAGGCAGTGGTTGAGGTGCCATCTGTTCAGAAGGAGTCGGTAGTGACGGAGGAAGGGAAGCCTGATGTGAAGTCGTTTGAAGGACAAACTGCACGGGAAGCCAATCAGATGATCGTGGAGACAACCCCACAAACACTCCCTCTCAACACCACAGACAACCAACAACCCCCCATTCAAGACATAACAGAGAAGGAACCACCAGAAAGAGAAGACAAACGACCTAGACTAGAATGCCATGTTTGTGAAAGAAACACGCCACTCAAACTCCACACTGTACTTGGTCGCCTCGTTGATCACCTTCTTCACGGGCACCAGCTCCTTCACGAACGACGTGCCACCCAGAATCTGGATGTACTTGGTGTGGTAGTCGCTCACCATCTTCACGAACTCCTTGTACACCTCCAGCGTGTAGTACGGCACCGTCTCCTTGATCGCCTCGAACATCTCCTTCACGTCCTCCACATAGCCCTCCTTGTACTTCTTCAGCCCCTTCATCTCGTTGCTCGACAGCTTCAGCTGCGACCCCTTCTTGTGCTCGTTCTTCTTCACGAACTCGTACAGGAACGCTACGTCTCATACCCTTCTCTTCTCACCCACTCATGTGCTTCGCCATCGTCTGCTCCAGGAAGAATGTCACGTACTTCCGGTACAGCTCGTCCATCGCGCTCTTCGTCTCCGCGCCGCTCTTCTTCCACGCGTCCAGCACGAAGCACGCACTCGTGAACACGTAGTTGATCTGCTCCTATGCCTTATTCGATGCTCCCATCCCCACGTCCTCGTCCACCGTGTCCCCAAACTTTTGAATCATCGTCGCCACCTCCGCCGTCAGCGCCTCCAGCGGGCCGCTCCACTTCTCCTTCTCCAGCAGCAGCTCGGGGTACGTCACACTCAGGTACTACGCCTCACACGTTCGCCACACACTCACGTAAACGCCCGAGCTCAGCGCCGCGAACCGCTTCACCGCGTAGTGAATCGTCGACGGCACCTCCAGCGACTTGGCCTGCGACTGCGCCGACTTCACCGCCTACGCCTCACGCACGCCGCAGACACCCACCGCCGTGTGCTTGTCCAAAATCGCCCCGAATCGCGCCAGCATCTTATCACGCAGTCTATTCCTCACTTCTTCTCCTCATTCCCACGGCAGCCAGAAATCGACCAGAATCGGGTACTCCGAGTTCTGCAGCTGCTACGCCTCAGCACACTCGCCCGCCCGCACCGTCAGCAGACTCTGCACCAGCATGCCCACCAGCAGCACGCCGAAGAAGTCCACCGACGCCGCCGCCCACTCGCCCAGCTGCGCCTGCACCTACCGCTCACCCCTCGCTGCCAGCCGCACGTATTTGCACACGCCCGCGAAGATCTCGGAGAAGATGGCTGTGTCCTCCGCGTGGAAGAAGTCGCGGTCGAACGCGTACTCCGCCAGCGCCAGGTCCATCACCAGTCGCTACGCCTCACGCCTGCCGCCCGCGCCCACCAGCAGGCTGCGCCAACACACCACCGCGTCCATGTCCGCGTCGTCGCCCTACAGCTCACGCTGTGATGTTGCCCTCACCTCCTGCAGCGGCTCCACCATCATCGGCGCGTCGGCGACGTGCTTCAGCACCTCGTTGCGGCCCGCCAGCTCGAAGCCCTCCGTCGTGTACTCGCGCAGCGTCTTCTGCGTCTAGCCCTCACTCGCCCTCTCTTCTCCCACCTTCTTGAAGAACGACTTCACGTACCCCTGGGTGTGCTACGCCTCACCCGCCAGCGAAACGCCCACCACCAGCAGGTCCTCCGCACTGCCCACGGCCATCTCGTGCGGCTGGAGTCTGCGACTCACTCACTTTATCATTTCTCACTGCTCGCGGTACGCTTTCACGCGGCTGAGCAGCATCTCCTTCACGCTGCCCATGTACTGCCGCTTCAGCTGCGCCTCACCCGCACCGCGCGTGCTCACCTCCTCGAAGGTCTTCGGAATGTGCTTCTTCAGGAACAGCATCATCGGCGCCTGCGGAAGTAGCTCCGATTTCTGGATTTCCTGGGAGTGAGAGAATCGGGGCAGAGGCACCTCCAGGTTGGCCTCGGGAGTGATCAGACGCAGTTTCTCCAGCAGAAAGTCTCTCACGCGCGATCCGCTTTGCGACTTCAGAATCGCAAGATCCGCCTTCACCTCGTTCACCGCCTTGATTTCGGATGTCTTGACGTGCAGCTCCTCCTACGCGTGATTCTCGGATGAAAGTGCTACGTTCTCCACATCCTCATTCACGAAATCGAGCTGGGCATCCAGCTTGTGGAGCGTGTGCACGTAGTCCTCGTTGATCTCACCCTGCTTGTGATTCCAAGAAGATAACATCACTTCAATCAGTACCTTCACCATGTTCGGATTGATCGCAATCTTGTTGACCAGTCCGCGGATCACGCCGTCCATGTTGCGGCGGTTCTGCAGCTTCTGGGAGAGCGCCAGACTCTGATTCTACGCTTCACGCCCTCCCTCCATTCCCACTTGCAATGTGCGGATCTCGTTCGCCACGCCCGACAGATCCTTCTGATATAGATGTAGCAGCTCCTGCATCTGCGCAAGCAGACCATCACACGAATTCATGTCCCTGATCGTCACCCTCGATTCTCATCACGCACTTGTGCAGTTCGGCAAAGTGCTTGCTGGCGGCAAGGTAATCATCGATGGAACTCGCCGACGCGGAGGCCAAATCCTCCTCCACCTTCTTCTCGTACTCCACGAGATCCACGCCCTTCTCCAGCGCTTCTTTCACGATGTCCGCCTACAAGCGCGTGAGCCTCTCACTTCCTTCGTTTCTCCTACCTTTTGGAACATCTCCAGTGCGCTTTTCATCCCCTCGTAGTCGATGACTTCCTCCTCCTCTTCTTCCGATGATCCGAAACTCGCATCCTCCTCTCCGTAGTCCATCGCATCCATTGGTTCAAGATCGTCCTCCATCTCCCTGTCTGGCCCTAGATAATGCCGCTTTTGTCTTTGCTGGAATAACCGCGGGAGTGTTCTCTCTGGCAGAAACAAACAGCGCAAGTCATTATGATAAGCAAAACCCCTAAATCTTCTTCGCCAGGATCGCGGCCGTGTGGTCGCCTCCACACACAATCTGCATCACTCTCACCGTCTGCAGATACTCCACCAGCGTCGGTACCACGCGGTAGGCAGCGATGCTCTCCACCTTGTCGCCTCTGCCCAGCTGGCCGTTTCTGCCGCTGCCAAACTAGCCCTCAATCGCCTCCAGCTCGCCCACCATGAACACGCGGCCCTTGTCATCCACCACCGCACTGTGGCTGCCGCCCGCCGCGATCTGCTTGATTCCGTACCCCTTCAGCGCATCGATCGCATGCGGGATGTTCGTGTCCACCTTCTTCTCGTTGGCCGTCTGGCCCTGCAGGCCCTGTCCCCACGCGTACACGTCGCCGTTGCTCGCCAGCGCCAGCATGTGGTACTGCCCGCAGGCGATCTTCGTGATCGGCATGTTCTTGAAGATGCGAATCTTCGCCGGCTTGTTCACATACCGCGGACCCTGGCCCTGGCCCAATTGGCCGTAATTGTCCGCGCCCCTATTCTTAATGTCCCCCAATTCCCCTACCAAGTGTACACCTCGCCCTCCGCCGTCAGCGCCGCCGAAGACTCCATTCCCGCGGCAATCGCCACCACGCGCTTGCCCTTCAGACCCTCCACGCGCTGCGGCGCGCACGTGCCGCGCTCCTCGCAGCCCACGCAGCCCGTCTTGTTGTTGCCCCACGCGAACACCTCGCCGTCCTCCGTTAGCGCCAGCGTGTGCACGTGGCCCGCGCACACCTGCACCTACGCCTCACCCACATCACCGACGGCTACGAAGCGATGGCCCTCCAGACCCGGCACCTTCTCCGGGCGACCCGTCTCCGTCACTCTGTGGGTGATTGGAAGGAGAGAAACCGACTCGTGGCCCAGACGACCGAAGGTGGAGCGGCCCCACGTCCACACGGAGCCGTCAGCAGCCACGGCAGCCATGTGGCCGTCGCACACCGAACAGTCGATGATGGGCTGACCATCGAAGGCATCCTCCACCTCGCAGGGAAGCACCTGGTTCGAGCTGTCCTCCGTGTTGCCCTGGCCCAGCTGGTTGCTGTCGCCCTGGCCGAATGTCCACAGACGACCGCCCTTGGTGATGACGGCAGTGGCTACACTCAACAGGAGGAGGAGAGACTACTGTTGGCTCCCGCCGTCACGAAGGTGCAGCCCTCGTCCTCGATCTCCTTCACGAGGCGAGGAAGCGACTCATCGTTCTGGGAACCGAGGCCGAGCTGGCCAAACTGACCGCTACCCCTATTGCGTGATGATGCAGAGGAAAGAAAGGTACCAGGTGTAGAGGTAGCCGCTTTCTGGCTCCTGAGCGCTGAGATGCTTCTTCAATAGCGCAATCGAGGCAACTCCCGCAGCACCCACGGCCAGCACGTAGCCGAGGTGGGAATGCGTTGAGTTGGAGATTGAAGCAGAGGAATTGAATTGCTTGGCAGAACGAATGCCAACGCGTGCAAATCGTCTCGCTGTTGCGGAAAACATGGGTTATGGGGTTTGAATGGGATAATTGAGGGAGAAAAGGGGGAATTGGGTTTGGCGTGAGGTGGAATTGTGGGGGTGGGTGGGGTGAGTGGATTTGAGGGTTGAAGAGGGGAATAGATGACAGAAATGGGGAGGGAGGGGATGTGATCAAGATGAACTATAATGATAGAACAAACAGGCATTACGAGTCGAATGAAGACGACTCAGCACGCTCATTTCTCTAGCCATTACGTTTACAGTTCCAATAGGCCCACACAACAAGAACTCTGTTTAGAACAGTACACATCCACATCTCCGGCAACACAAACCACGGGTGTACTTCTTAAGTGCACCAGCTTCTACGTGTGAAGAGGAGAAGAGGAGAGCACTGTAGACACGCTTGGTCTCGACTCTTCCAAACGCTACGCGTGGGAGAGTGACCTTTGTGAGAGAGGGCAAGTCTACGGATAAACAGGAA
>OIWT01002832.1_pt1 | contig 17057 bp, 17 predicted proteins | sample 1587701 | NCBI WGS metagenome assembly OIWT01 (sample SAMEA3888904, study PRJEB22519) | human gut metagenome | biome: human gut; feature: human-associated habitat; material: faeces | place: Denmark | collected 2009
TCTGACATGAAATAAATACAGTATATAATAGGGATTATCCAAATCATTACCAAATTTATATATTTTAAAAGGAGAACATAATACTATGAAAAAAGTGTACACTGGCATGACCGGCCTCGTCGGTCATACGCCCCTTCTGGAACCGGTCCGCTTCAACGACAGCCACCATCTGGCAGCCCGCCTTCTCGTTAAACTGGAATACCTGACGTCAAAGACCGGGTCGCCCTGGCCATGATTGAAGACGCCGAACACCAGGGCATCCTCCAGGCGGACTCGGTCCTCATCGAACCGACCAGCGGCAATACGGGCATAGGCCTGGCTGCTGCCGCTGCCGCCAAGGGATACCTGGCCATCTTCGTCATGCCCGATACGATGAGCATCGAACGGCGGAACCTCATGGCCGCTTACGGTGCGGAAATCGTCCTGACCGAAGGGTATAAGGGCATGACCGGTTCGATTGAAAAAGCACAGGAACTGGCCCGGGAAATTCCCCACTCCTTCATTCCCGGCCAGTTTACCAATCCCGTCAATCCCAGGATCCACGAAGAAACGACGGGGCCGGAATTATACGATGACACGGACGGACAGATCGACCTGTTCCTCGCCGGTGTCGGCACGGGCGGTACTCTGAGCGGCATCGGTCATTATTTAAAACGCACCATCCCGTCGGTGCGCATCGTCGCCATCGAACCGGCTGACTCGCCCCTGCTCTCGGAAGGTCATGCCGGTCCGCACATGCTCCAGGGTATCGGCGCCAATTTTATTCCCGACACGCTGGATACGCACGTATACGATGACATAAAGACTATCACCACAGAAGAAGCTTTCACGGCTGCCCGGCAGTTCGCCCGCACGGAAGGCATCCTGACCGGTATTTCCGGCGGAGCCGCCCTGGCTGCCGCCGTTTCGTATGCCCGGCAGGAAGCATATCGCGGAAAAACTATCGTCACCCTCCTCCCCGACTCGGGAAACCGTTACCTGACTATCCCCGGATTTTTGCGCTAACCCAACATCAGACATCAAACAAAAAAAGGCGGCTCCATTAAGCAACTAACGCTTATCAGGGCCGCCTCATTTTCTATTTTCCTCTTGTATTGTTATAAAGAATTGACTACACTAATAACAAGAACAACTATAAGGAGATTATTATGGAATTATTCGTCTGGGGCCTGAATCACAAGACGGTCCCCGTTTCCGTACGTGAACAGTTCTCTGTGCCGCCGGAACGCATCCGCACGGCCTTGTCGCAGAGCGGACAGTATCAAACAATACATGAAGCGGTCATCCTCTCGACGTGCAACCGCAGTGAAATCTATGCCGTCTGTCCCGAAGGCACGCCGGCCCGCGTGCTGCAGGATTTCTTTCTTTCCCTGCTGAACGGTAAACCGGAAATCCGGCCGGACTATTTCTATACCTATACCGGGCGGGACTGCATCGTCCACCTGTTGCGTGTCGCTTCCAGCCTCGATTCCCAGATCATCGGCGAGGGCCAGATTCTCAGTCAGGTCAAGCAGGCCTATCTGCTGGCCCATGACTGCGGTGCCACGGGAATCGTCCTAAACCTCCTGTTCCATCAGGCCATCGCCACAGGCAAACGGGTCCGGACGGATACGCACATCGCCTACAACGCCGTTTCCGTCAGTTATGCTGCCGTCCAGCTGGCAGAACATCTCCTGGGAGACGTCACCGGAAAGACACTGCTCCTCTTCGGCGCCGGTCAGATGGCGGAACTGGCGGCCCGCAATTTTTTAGGCAAAGGTCTGAAAAAACTGTATATCGTCAACCGCCATATCGAACGGGCACAGAAGCTGGCCTCCCTTCTTTCCGGCACGGCCGTCCATTACCAGAAGGGCAATGAGGCTGCTGCCCGGGCCGATATCATCGTCACTTCTACGGGAGCGCCCCACTACGTCCTGACGGAAGAACGACTGGCCGCCATCATGAAGGCCCGCAAGGGGCGTCCGCTGCTTCTCATCGATATCGCCGTTCCCCGGGATATCGAGCCGTCTGCCGCAGATCTTCCCGGCATTTCCCTGTATAATATCGACGACCTGACGACGACGGTGGCGGAAAATGAACAATCACGGCAGCGCGAAGCCGCCCTGGCCGGAACGATTGTCCAGGAAGAGGCAGAGGAACTGCTGCAGCGCTTCCGCTACCTTCCCGTACGGCCGGCTCTCCTGCGCCTGTCGGAAAAAGCAGAACAGGCCCGGAAGCGGGAATTCCGCCGGGCCATGAACAAATTACCGGGCCTGACAGACGAACAGTACCGCATCATCGAAAATATGACCCACATGATCGTACGCAAACTCCTGCGCGATCCCATGATGCAGACCGTCGGCGCGGCCCGGACCGATAAAGAAGAAGAAACAGTCCGCTCTCTTTCCGATTTCTTCAAACTGTAACCGATCAAGGAGGATGTATCCATGCTCACACTGACTCATTCCCAAGCTGCATTTAAGGACGCCCAGTCCCTCATGCCCGGCGGCGTCAACAGCCCCGTCCGTTCGTACGGACGCGTCCGCTGCACACCGCCATTTATCGCCTCGGCCAAAGGATCTTCCATCACCGATATCGACGGCAACACCTATATCGATTACGTCGGTTCGTGGGGTCCCATGATCGCCGGCCACGCCCATCCCCGCGTCGTCAAGGCCCTGCAGGAAGCGGCGGCCCGCGGCACGAGCTATGGCGCGCCGACCCTGCTCGAATCGGAAATTGCCCGCCTTATCAAGAGCATCTATCCCTCTATCGAAAAGCTGCGCATGGTCAATTCCGGCACGGAAGCCACCATGAGCGCCCTGCGCGTCGCCCGCGGTTTTACGGGCCGCGATAAAATCATCAAATTCCAGGGATGTTATCACGGCCATGCCGACAGTCTCCTGGTCAGCGCCGGCAGTGGTGCCGCCACCTTCGGCCAGCCCGACAGCCCCGGCGTTCCCGCTGCGACGGCTGCCGACACCATTACCCTTCCCTATAACGACAGTAAATCCTTCAACCGCATCATGGACGGTTTCGGCAACGACATCGCCGCCGTCATCGTCGAACCCGTTGCCGGCAATATGGGGCTGGTCCTGCCGGAGGAATCGTTCCTGCAGGCCCTGCGCAGCCAGACCCAGGCCCACGGCGCGATTCTCATTTTCGATGAAGTCATGTGCGGATTCCGTACGGCCCTCCACGGTGCCCAGGCCTATTATGGCATTACGCCGGACATGACCTGCCTCGGCAAAATCATCGGCGGCGGCCTGCCGGCAGCGGCCTATGGCGGCAAAGCCTATCTCATGGACTGCGTCTCCCCGGCCGGCCCCATCTATCAGGCCGGGACCCTTTCGGGCAACCCCCTGGCCATGACAGCAGGCATCGAAACGCTGTGCATCATCACGGAAGATCCGTCTTACACGGTGCGGGTAACGGCCCATACGACGACCCTTACGGAAGGTCTGCGTCAGAAAGCGGCCGAAGCGGGCGTAGCCGTCTGCGTACACCAGTCCGGTTCCATGTTCAGCCTGTTTTTCACCGACAAAGATGTGAAGAATTTCGCCGACTCGTCTGCCGCCGATCAGGACGCCTTTGCCGTCTATTTCCAATCCATGCTAGAACAGGGTATCTACCTGCCGCCGTCCCAGTTTGAAACGTGTTTCGTCTCCGGCGCCCACACCGATGACGACATCAGACGGACCATTGAAGCCGCCGGCACGGCCTTTGCCGCTGTCGCATCGTATCGTCAAAGCAGGTGATCGCCATGCGTCCCGATTATGAAATGCTGTCCCACCTGTCTCTGTTTTCCGGAATCCACACAGACAACCTGCAGGCCATGCTGCAATGCATCGGCGGCCGCTTCCAGACACTGCATAAGGGAGAATTCCCCATTCTGGCCCGGGATGAAGTCCCCTATGTCGGCATCATCCTTAAAGGGCGGATCCATATGATCCACGAAGACGCCTGGGGCGATACGGCCATCCTGTCTGCCATGGGGCCGGGCGAGTTGTTTGGCGAAACCTTCGCCTGCGGGACCAACCTGCACTCGTCTGCCACCTTCCAGGCCGTCCGTGAAACCCGCATTCTGGCGCTGCCCTTCCGCAAGGTCATCCATACCTGCCAGAACTCCTGCCCGTTCCACTATCAGCTCATCGAAAATATGCTGCGCATGGTATCCGATAAAAATGCCCGGCTCATGGAAAAACTGGAAATCGTTTCCAAAAAAACACTGCGCCGCAAAATCCTGACCTATCTGTCTTTTCAGGCAGAGCTCCAGGAAAGCCGTACCTTCGAACTGCCTCTGAGCCGCACCCAGCTGGCCGACTATCTCTGCGCCGACCGCACAGCGGTCGCCCGGGAGCTGGCCCGGATGAAACAGGAAGGCCGGATCGATTTCGAAAAAAATACATTTACTCTTTTATAACAAACAGAGGCTGCCCCACTGTGCAAAAAAGCACGATGGGACAGCCTCTGTTTGATGTTTGAAGTCTGACGTTTGGGTTTGATGTTTGAGGTGGTCAGTCTGTTTCTGGCAGACGTTCTGATTGGCATCGGCAGGCGTCCGATACGGGTTCTTTTTCCTGGAACAGGTCTTTGAGTGCCTGTTCTGACCGGCCGGCCCGGACGCGGTTCAGGGAATAATACACCCATTTTCCTTCTTTGCGGCTCGTCACCAGATGAGTTTCGCACAATATCTTCATATGATGGGATAAGGTAGGCTGGGACAGATTCACATGTTCCAGCAGGACACAAGCACAGCGTTCCCCATGCTGCAGCATGGAAAGAATATACAGGCGATTTTCATCACCCAATGCCTTGAATAATTTCGCTGTCTCTCCATACTCCATGTCATACTGCCTCCCGCTATACATAAATGATATTGATACTTATAACCTCTTTTATCTGTAGTGTACTATTGTTGAATACGTTTGTCAATATAGAGAAACATGGAGGAGCGTATCCCTGCTGTTAAAACACCGTATGGATACGCTCCTCTTCGTGCGACTGATGGCAAATATTCTGTCCCTTACATCCGGAACGCTTCCCGGTGCTGGAACAGCAGCTCTGCCAGATGGACCGCCCTGGCCCCTCCCAGAAGCAGCCCTTCCATACAATAATGACAATAGGATACAACTTCATTTCCCTGAAAGCGCTGGCAATAATCACTCATGGCCTGTTTCTGTTCATCCGGCGTATACGGGCGGAACTTGTCCTGGGCATTGGCATTGCGGGAAAAGCGCTGCGGTGCCAGTTTCAGGTTGCGCGGCGGTGCCGGGCGCAGAACGGAAACGCCGCAAAAATTCGTCTGTTCCCGGTTATCCGGCAATTCGGTTATCGAAACGCCCATGCGCTGCAACAGGGTCCGGACGGCATCCTGTTCCCCCATGCGGTCGAAGGCCCGCCAGCAGTCCTGAAGGATCATCGTCCGGCCCGTAAGTTCCGGCAAGGGAAACGATCCGTCCGCCGCGATGTATTCCCAGAGTGAGGTAACGATAACGCCGGGTTTCGATTCTTCCAGGATGGCCGAACAGTTGTGACAGAGGGAATACACCGTATCACCGGGCTGGAAATCTCCCGAGTCCGGCAGGGCCTGCCACTGTTCTTTGTACGAATCGGGCATGAGTCCCGTAAAATGGGGCAATTTGTATTTGGGCACACAGCAGCGCACGACCTGGATGCCATGGGCCGTCATATACTGCTGGATCATCTGGCTCAACTCCGGATAATGCCAGGTAAAGACACAACTGGCAATATAATATGTACTCATCATAAAACCTCCTTCAGACAGGAATACCGTCCGGCCATTGGCAGACACGGCGTCTGTTCATATAAACAAACAGGACAGTACTGCACTGACAGTACTGCCCGTAGGAATTTATTTTTTCAGCGCCCCGATTCCATAGGGAATAGACAGGAACAGGACGGCGCCGACGATATTGCCCAGCGTAACGAAAAACAGGTTATAGGCATAGCCGCTGAGGCTGACGGCGGCATCGAAGGGAGCCAGCATGCCGGCTTTCGCTGCCGCACCGGCAGCCGATGCAGCGTATTCGTCGTTATACATGAGATTCTCCTTATTTGAGCGGCAACGGTTTCTGGAACACATCCAGATCGGCGGGGTTTACGTCCTTGCCTACATAGAACGGTTCCGATTTCAGGCCGACATAGCGGATACCAGACCAGTTGAGAGGACGGTAAATTTCTGCTTTCTTCGGCAGATGTACGTCCTGAAGGATGAATTTGATGAATTCTTCCGGACCGGTACGGTCTACCATGTAGCCGATGTGTTCCTTGCCGCCGGGAGCCGTCGGATCGATATATTTCTTGGCAAAGGCATATACGTTGGAAACGATTTTTACGACGCTGTCCGCATCGGCCCATTTAATGAAATCGACGCCCATGCGCGGATTCTTTTTGCCGGAGCGGCCCAGGAGGGTAATGCGGAAATACTGTTCCTTGCTGCGCGTCCAGGCGCGGTTCGGGCAGGCCCAGACGCATACGCCGCAGCCGATGCATTTTTCCACATTGCGGACCGGACGGAAATTCTTCATATGCAGGGCTTCTACGGAAAGCTGTTTGCACTTGCGGACGCACATGCCGCAGCTGACACACCGCGTGGAGTCGAACTGGGGTTCAGTCATGCCCATGATGCCGAAGTCATGCATACGCACTTTATCACAATCGTTGGGACATCCCGTAAGAGCGACCTTGACGTGAAGATCGTTAGGGAAAATAGCCTTTTCGATGCGTTTTGCCAGTGCCGTCGTATCGTAGTTGCCAAAGGGGCAGACGCGGTTGCCGATGCAGGCCATGACGTTCCGCGTACCGGACGCTTCAAAACCAGCGCCCCGTTCACTCTGATTGATGTCGAGTTCATCAATGATCGGTTGCAGTGCTTTCTTGACTTCTTCCACCTTGTCAAAGGGAATCCCCAGGATTTCAAAGCCCTGACGGATGGTCAGATGGACGTCGCCATTGCCATACGTTTCTGCAATATACTGAATCTGGCCCAATATCTTGGCATTCAGGGAGCCACCGGGGACACGTACACGGGCCGAAGCCACATCGCGATGCTTCGTTACCCGGAAAGCGTATTTCTTTAACTTACCACAATTCATATCCATGGCTATATCCCTCCTAGTCAATCATCGAACTGATTTTCGTATATTTGAACACCGGTCCGTCCTGGCAGATATAGATGTCGCCAATGCGGCAGTGACCGCATTTTCCCAGGCCGCAGCACATCTTGCGCGATTCGGACAGCCAGATATTTTCCACGTCGAAGCCGATTTTCTTCAATTCCAGGATGGAGAATTTAATCATCGGCGGTGGACCTACGACGACGGAGATGGCATTGGGCATGTCTTCAAAAGTCAGGTCAGGAATGTATTTGGTAACCATGCCGACGTGGCCCGTATAGCCTTCGGGAGCCCGGTCGACGGTAGTGATGAGGGAAATTCCTTTTTCAGCCCAACGTTTCTGATCTTCCTTAAAGAGAATGTCGTCCGGCGATTTAAAGCCGACAATGACTGTCAGCTTCTTGCATTCATCCATGTGGTCGGCAAAGTAATCGATGACGCCGTGGATAGGCGACAGGCCCGACCCGCCGGCGACGAGGATGATTTCCTTGCCCTTGAACATATTGACATCGAAGCCGTTGCCATAGGGTCCTCGCATGAAGAAATAATCGCCGACGTAGTTTTCGAAGATTTCGTCCGTCAGCGAGCCGACGCGGCGGATGGTGAAATCGAGGGAATGGTCCGTAATACCGCTGACGGAAATAGGCGCTTCCCCGTATTTCGGGATGGAAATTTCAAAAAACTGGCCCGGCTTGACCGGATGTTCGTCGCCGCGGTCATAGGACATGCGGAATGTATATTCCAGTTCGGCATGTTTGATGACTTCCAGAATTTCCGAACGGAAAGGCAGATATTCATTATTGACCATTTTCCAGTACCTCCTTCATGCCCTGGGGCAGCTTTTCATTAATGCAGTGAGTGAGCGAAATGTATTCCGGACAGATGGCATCACAGCGGCCGCAGCCTACGCACATCTGAAAACCGGCTCTCTTCTTGAAATCGAGGACTTTGTGCAGTACCTTGAAGCGCATCCGTTCGCCCGCTTTCTGCCGGAAACAGCCCCCGCCGGCGACGAGCGTATAGTCGTCGAACATGCAGCTCGTCTGTACACGGCGCCGTTCACCGGCCTTGCCGTTTTCCGTGTAGAAGATATCCTGCATAGACCAACAGGTACAGGTCGGGCAGGCCAGGGTGCAGCGGCCGCATTTTATGCAGCGTTTGTCGTATTCATCCCAGATAGAACTCTTGGCGATGGCCGATGTCAGGTTGTCCGGGATATGGACTTCCACATCGTCTTTTTCCACGTGATCGGCTGTCACGTCGCAAGTTCCTTCGGCATGATTTTTCAGGGCAGCCGCCAGGGTTTCATCAGGACAGTCCACATAATACATGCCATCTTTAAAATTGACAGCCGCATCATAATTGGTGCTCACGTTGGTACCCATAGACACGCAGAAGCAGCCGTCAAAGGTATGGTCACAGCCCATGACGACGAATTTCACCTTGTCCCGCAGAGTCTTATAGTAGTAATCTTCCGGCCCGTTCTGGAGGAACATATAATCGAGTCGTTTCACGGCATGCAGATCACAGCTGCGCAGGAAAATGATGGCTCCTTTTTTGGGAAATTCCGATTCCTGCACGCTGTGTTCCGTAAAGTAGAACAACACCTGACATACAGGAATCAGGATTTCTTTAAAGGAATAATCAGACCGTGCGTCCCAGACGATATCGGCGGGATCGGTCACTTTGCCATAACGGATGACATCGGTTTCGGAAAACCGGCCCGTACCGGCAAATACGGTAGGAGCGTACACATCGTACGTCCCGGACCAGGATTTAAAGGCGTCGGCCAGAGCCCGTCTGCTCAATTGATACCCCATTCTGTTACCTTCTTTCTCTTGTATTCACAAGAAACCATAACAAAAAAACTGTAATTTATAACCAAAAGAAAAATTTCACATACTATGTCGCAATAGTACGGTATCGTATTGACAAGTGTATGCTATCAGAAAAAATGAGTTCCTTCTGTTGCTATGGCAACGAAAAGAACTCATTTTGCTGTTTACCTATATCTATATTTCATTCTTAATCATTTTAATTTGCACATAGGTAATCTTTATTTCTTATTGATTTATCTGGCAGACATGTTACATTATTTTATGATTTATTTACAATCTGTGTGTTCCCGCAAATGGTGTCGATCCAGGCAAAGAGTTCGTCCAGATCATAGTCTCCGGCGTGGCCCCGTCCCCAGGGAACGGCAAAATCTACGTCATGGCCGGTCTGCTGCAGGCACAGGGCCAGAATAGCCGGTACGACCAGAGACGTGTCACGGTCTTTGCTGCCATGGCGGATCCGCCAGTGGGGAGCAGTGGTGACATCCCGTTTGCCGATGAAATAAAGCGGATTCAGGAGATGAATGAGTTTACTATCCGCCTGGTATGCTTTACCGGCTGTATTATATTTCTTCCCCCAGGGAGTGAAATGACGGGCATTGATGGTTGCACTACCGAATTCACTGTTTTCCCCTGTTGAAAGGTCCAGCGAGTTGAAGGCAGGGGCTGCCTTGAGACGGGTTGCATACACGGCGTATTTTCCCAGATCCATATCGGTTACAACGCCATTGTGGATGGTCAGCCAGTCCATACCGGACAGGTCCGTTCCTGAATCGAGAGCCGTCTGGGCCGATTTCATGTATAAATTCTTGATATATTCCTTGAACGTCCCTTCGCCGTTCTTGTCCAGAGTCAGAGCTGTTCCGTCAGAAGCCGTAAGGTGCAGTCTGTTCACATAGGCAGGAAAGGCCTTGCGCAGGACGGCGGAAACGGCTTTCTGCTGGTCGCTCATTTCCGTGCCTTTCTGTTCTTCTGCCGGTGCATCGGCAGGCCGGTCCAGGACGAGCATATTCTGATTGTTGCTGTCCGTACTGCCCGGGCTGGCAACGACCGGTCCCGGCCCCATGGGAATCGTCTGACCGCCGGCCTGGAGAAATGCAGGCATCGCCCCTATGGCATTATTCTGATGATAGTCCGTCACGTCTCCAAAGACCCATTCATAGGCCATATCGGCATGTTCCAGATCGGTAATAGGGCAATAATCACTGGAGGCAAAGATATCGTCCCGTTCCTCTGCTGCCCCCAGGGCTTTGAGATACGGTTCGTACTCTTTGCTGTTCCCCGTCGCCCCGATGAGGGCCGAAAGGGCGCCGCCGGCACTGGTACCATTGGAGATGATTTTTTCTGTATCGCCGGGAAGGACCCCTTTATTGTGGCGCAGGTAGCGGATGGCAGCTTTCATATCGACCAGAAGCGCCGGGGCCTTGCCTGTATAGGTGCCATCGGCAGCCTGATTCGTCCGGCCTCTGGCACCGGGAGCCGCTACGACGCAGCCCCGTGCCAGGGCGGCCAGTATGGCGTTAGGACCGCCCTGCCGCTGATCGTATTCTGACGGCTGTCCTGCCTTGCCCGGCATATAACCGCCGACGGTATTGGGCAGGAATATGGGGGCCGTCTGCGCCGTATACCCATGGACGGATTTTCCTTCAAAGTATTCTTCCGGCACGTAGATATTCATGGACTGATATGTCGTATCGACGGGGTGTGCGACGTAGACTTTATTTTCATAGGCCCGGAACACGATGTGTTTCCCCTCGTACTGCATCGTATCGACAGCATAATCCGACACATCCAGATCCAGACTATAGGTCTGCTGCGATTGCTGCGTTGTCTGCTGTGTCTGCTGTAATTGCTGCGTTGTCTGCTGTGCCGGAACGGCAGTGGTCCCGGTCGTATCGGCTGCATATACAGCCCCGGTGCACAACATCACTGCCACCACGGCTGTCATGAGTTGCTTCTTCATACCTATCCCTCCGGATATTTTATATATTGAGAATTATACTTAATTCGTTCCATGATGTAGTATACCATAGAAAAAAGACAGATTTGTCACAATTTTTAGTAATCTTTTCCATACACCCTGTTCTGTCTTTTTTACTGCTTTTTTCTATGATATACTTAATAAAACATACAGTACCCCACGTATGTTTCCGTTATATCGTAACTCATTCCTATTTTCAAAAGGTGATCCCATGAAGCTGAATAAAAAAATCACAGCCGCCATCACTGTCATTATCATTGCTGCCTGTGCCGGCGGCGGCTGGTATTACAACCAGACACAACAGAAGGCCCAGCAGGCATCCGCCGTCGAAACGGCCCAGGTAGAACGCATGAATCTCACATCCAAAGTCTCTGCGACCGGTACGATCCGCCCTGTCGATTCTGTCGAAGTCTCACCGAAAATCACGGCCCGTATCAGTCAGGTTCTGGTCAAGGAAAACGACCAGGTCACAGCCGGCCAGACCGTAGCCACACTGGATGGCAAGGATTATCAGGCTAAATACGATCAGGCCCAGTATAAAGTCACCAATACGCGCCTCGACTACGAACGGTATAAGATGCTCTATGACCAGGGTGCCGGTACCAAACAGACACTGGATAATGCCGAATATGAATACAAAACGGCCCTTTCCAATCTGAGCGCCGCCGAATCGGATCTGGCAGAAACGACGATCACCGCCCCCATGAGCGGCGTCGTCGTCGGGGAACCCAAGCCAGCCGGTACCATGGCCGTACAGGGAAACAGCAACCCGACGGTCATCATGCGCATCGCCGATACGAGCAAAAAGCAGATCATGGCTAAAATAGATGAAACGGATATCGGCAATATCAAAGTCGGCCAGGATGCCACCTTCACCGTCGATACCTATACCAATCAGACTTTTACGGCTCACGTGTCCAAGATTTCCCAGACTGATACGAGCAATACGTGGGATACGAATGGCACGAGTACCTCATCCAGTTCGTCTTCTTCATCGGCCAGCGTCATTTATTATTATGTCACCCTCGACGTGGATGACCCCGATGACGTACTGCGCCTCGGCATGACCGCCCGGGTAGAAATCAACACGGCCGAAAAAGAGGATGCTCTGGTCGTCCCCATCGCCGCCCTCAAGACCAACGACAACGGATCCTACGTACTGCGCGTCAATACCAGCGGCCAGACCGAACAGGTTCCGGTCACGACGGGGATCTACAGCGATGAATACGTGGAAATCCTGTCGGGCCTTTCTGAAGGAGACAGCGTTTCCGTTTCCTATAATGCCCCATCCAAATCTTCTTCCCAGTCATCCAATTCCAACAGACGACAGGGACCGCCGCCCATGTAATCAGGAGGCATCACCATGAATCATGTCATTGAATTAACCGACATCAAAAAGATTTATCACATCGGCGGGGAAGATTTTGCCGCCCTGGCCGGCATTACCCTGAATATCGAAGAGGGGGAATTTGCCGCCCTCATGGGACCGTCGGGTTCCGGTAAATCGACACTCATGAATATCCTCGGCTGTCTCGACAGGCCGACGTCCGGCTCGTACCGGCTGGGCGGCAAAGAAGTAGCCAACCTGAGCGACGACGAACTGGCCTCCGTCCGCAACCAGCACATCGGCTTTGTCTTCCAGAATTTCAATCTCCTCTCCCGCATCTCCGCTCTCGACAACGTGGCCCTGCCCCTGGTCTACGCCGGCGTAGGCCACAAAGAACGGACCCAGCGGGCCATGGAAAAGCTGAAAGCAGTCGGCCTGGAAACCTGGGCCCACCACAAGCCCAACGAACTCTCTGGCGGCCAGCGCCAGCGCGTCGCCATTGCCAGGGCGCTGGTGAATAATCCCCATATCATCATGGCCGACGAACCGACAGGCAACCTCGATACGAAATCGACGCGGGACATCATGGGTCTCTTCGAAGCCCTTCATGAAGAACACAAGACCATCATCCTGGTCACGCATGAACCGGAAATCGCCGCCTGTGCCAACCGGCAACTCCTCTTGTGTGACGGCAGAATCACCAAAGATGCCGGAAAGGGGGTCGTCATGGATGTTGTTTAGTGAAAGCGTACAGATTGCCGTTACGGCACTCTTGTCCAATAAACTGCGCTCCATCCTGACCATGCTGGGCATCATCATCGGTGTCGGCGCCGTCATCGCCATGATTTCCATCGGCATGGGCGTGCGCCAGAATGTCACCAATTCCATTGCCAGCCTGGGCAGCAATATGCTCATCGTCACGCCGGGCTCGACCAATAAGGGGGGCGTCCGATCGGCCGCCGGTTCCGGCCAGAAACTGAAATACGACGACGCCGAAGCCATCAAAAAGAAAATCAAAAATATCGACTATGTTTCGCCGACCGTCAACAGTTCCTATCAGGTCGTAAACGGCAATCAGAACTGGAACACCTCCGTATACGGCGTGACACCGGAATACCTCCACATCCGCTCTCTCAACGTCCAGAGCGGTTCCTTTATCACCAACAATGATTTGAAATCGCGCAACCGCGTTGCCGTCATCGGGACGACGGTCGCATCCAATCTGTTCGATACATCCAATCCCGTCGGCAAGACAATCCGCATCAACAACCAGCCTTACCGTATCATCGGCGTACTGGAAAGCAAGGGCCAGTCTTCCATGGGCCAGGACCAGGACGACATGGTCATCGTGCCTCTCACGACTGCTCAGGAACGTCTTCTGGGCATCACCTACGTGCGTTCCATCAATATCCAGGTCTCCCGCTCTGATAAAATCGAACAGGTGCAAAGTGAAGTGGAAACACTGCTGCGCCAGCGCCACCACATCACAGGGGACAAGGAAGATGACTTCACCGTCCGCAACCTGACCAGCCTCATGGAAACCATGACCAGCACGACGACTATGCTGACCCTGTTTCTGGGAAGCATTGCCGCTATCTCCCTTATCGTCGGTGGCATCGGCATCATGAACATCATGATGGTATCGGTCACAGAACGGACGCGGGAAATCGGCATCCGCAAGGCCCTGGGCGCCACCTTCCAGAATATCATGATGCAGTTCCTCATCGAATCGGTCGTCATCGGTGTCATCGGCGGCCTGCTGGGCATCGCCTGCGGCGTCGGCATCGCCCTTACCATTGCAAAAGCCGGACTCTTCCAGACGGTCATCACGGCGGCACCGATCATCATTTCCTTCAGCTTCTCCGTCGGCATCGGCCTGTTCTTCGGCATCTATCCGGCACGGAAAGCGGCCCGCCTCGATCCCATCGAAGCCCTGCGCTACGAATAGTGAAGGAGAGTACGCCGGCCCCGGCCTTAACCACGACGAACGCCAAGCAGCAAAGAGCGCTGCCACACGAAACAGAGATTTCTTTGTGTGGCAGCGTTTTTCATTGAACACTGAGACAAATTACAGTGATTTTAATTTCTCATCATCCGGAAGTACCCTCTGTCCTTTTCAAGCGATGGCGAATGTAGTACAATGAATAGTGTTGTATAGCCAATATATACTCATTATCGCATATAAAAGGAGGTCATTTTATGGCTCACGTAAATGAAAATTACTTAAAACTTCCTGGCAATTATCTCTTTGCTACCATTGCCAAAAAAGTTGCAGCCTATTCCAAGGCCCATCCCGACGCGGACATCATCCGTCTCGGTATCGGCGACGTAACCCGCCCGCTGGCTCCGGCCATCATCGAAGCGATGCATAAAGCTGTCGATGAAATGGGAAAAGCCGAAACGTTCCGCGGCTATGGTCCCGAACAAGGCTATGATTTTCTCCGTCAGGCCATCATTGACGGAGATTATAAAACGCGCGGCATCGACCTGGAACTGGACGAAGTCTTCGTCGGTGACGGTTCCAAGACCGACGTTGCCTGCATCCAGGAAATCTTTGGCAGCGACCTGACCTTTGCCGTAGCCGATCCGGTGTACCCCGTATACCTCGACTCCAACGTCATGTGCGGCCACACGGGCCTGTACAATGCCAGCACGGGCCGCTATGCCGGCGTCGTCTATCTGCCCTGCACGCCGGAAAACGGTTTCAAAGCCCAGCCGCCGACAGAAAATGTCGATATTGTCTACCTCTGCAACCCGTCCAACCCGACCGGTACGGCCATGAGCAAAGCAGAACTGGAAAACTGGGTCCGGGCTGCTAAGGAAAACAATTTTGTCATCATCTACGATTCGGCCTATGAAACGTATATCACCGAACCGGACGTTCCCCACAGCATTTTCGAAGTGGAAGGCGCCAAAGACGTAGCCATCGAACTGCGCTCCTACTCCAAATGCGCCGGCTTCACCGGTACGCGCTGCTCCTATGTCGTCGTTCCCCATGCCTGCAAAGCCTATAAAGCCGATGGTTCCGCTGTCGAACTGAATCCACTCTGGAATCGCCGCCAGTGCACCTTCTTCAACGGCACACCGTACGTCGTACAGCGCGCAGCCGAAGCATACTACAGCCCGGAAGGCCAGAAACAGTGCCTGGCTGATGTCGATTACTACATGGAAAACGCCCATATCATCCGCGACGGCCTGACCGAAGCCGGCTACACCGTATATGGCGCGACCAACTCCCCTTATGCCTGGGTACAGACACCTAACGGCATGAAGAGCTGGGATTTCTTCGACCTCCTGCTGGAAAAAGCCCACGTCGTCACCACGCCGGGTTCCGGATTCGGTCCCCACGGTGAAGGCTACCTCCGCCTTACGGCATTCGGCACACGGGAAAACACTATCGCTGCCGTAAAACGCATTGCCGATCTGCACATCATAAAATAAGAAATAGAGAAAGGACTGCTCACTCATGAGTACCAATCTGGAAATAGGCATTGTCGGACTGCCGAACGTCGGCAAGAGTACCTTGTTCAATGCCATTACCAAAGCCGGCGCAGAAGCGGCTAATTATCCATTCTGCACGATTGAACCGAACGTCGGCGTCGTCGAAGTCCCGGATAACCGCATCCAGGTCCTGACCGACATGTACCATCCCAAACGCACCATTCCGGCCGTCACCCGTTTCGTCGATATTGCCGGCCTCGTCGCCGGGGCATCCAAAGGTGAAGGTCTGGGGAACAAATTCCTCAGCCACATCCGCGAAACCGATGCCATTGCCGAAGTTGTCCGCTGCTTTGAAGACAGCAATATCACCCACGTATCGGGTTCCATTGACCCTGTACGCGACGTCGATGTCATCAACACGGAACTGTGCCTGGCCGATATCGAAACGACACAGAAACGGGCCGACCGCATCGCCAAAGTCGCCCAGTGCGGCGATAAAACGGCCAAAGCCGAATACGACGTACTGAAAAAAGTGCTGGCCTGCCTGGAAAATGGCGAACCGGCCCGTAAGGCAGGACTCACCAAGGATGAACTGCCACAGGTCCACGATCTCAACCTGCTGACGCTCAAGCCGATTCTCTATATCGCCAACGTGGCCGAAGACGAAGCATCGGATCCCGATTCCAATCCCCACGTACAGGCACTGCGGGCTTTTGCCGAAAAAGAAGGGTCGGAAGTCGTCGCCGTCTCTGCTAAAATCGAAGCGGAAATCGCCGAACTGCCCGATGATGAAGCCCAGGTCTTCCTGGAAGAACTGGGACTTCCCGAAGCCGGCCTCGATAAACTGATCAAAGCAAGCTACGCCATGCTGGGCCTTATCAATTTCTTTACGGCCGGTGCCGACGAAGTCCGCGCCTGGACCATCGTCAAAGGCACGAAAGCCCAGAAAGCAGCCGGTAAGATCCATACCGATATCGAACGGGGCTTTATCCGCGCTGAAATCGTTTCCTACGATGACCTCATTGCCTGCGGCAGTGAACAGGCCGCCAAGGAAAAAGGCCTCGTCCGCCTGGAAGGCAAGGACTACGTCATGCAGGATGGCGATGTCACCTACTTCCGGTTTAACGTCTGATAGGTCATCCCTGCCTGCTCCGGGCAGGCAGAATATTCCTGTCCTGCGTCAACACCAACAGCAAGGGACTTACGCATGAAGGTTTCTACTATCATACGTAAGTCCCTTTTACTGTATAGTTTGTAGTTTATAGAAAATGATTTAACCTAATCCGCCTCTTGGAGAGCACCTTGATTACTATAAGGAAACCGGTAAGAAACTGAATAATACTCCTGCACAGTAC
>OIWT01002840.1_pt1 | contig 17007 bp, 16 predicted proteins | sample 1587701 | NCBI WGS metagenome assembly OIWT01 (sample SAMEA3888904, study PRJEB22519) | human gut metagenome | biome: human gut; feature: human-associated habitat; material: faeces | place: Denmark | collected 2009
GGAGGACGAGGAGCTGGCCTTCTACCACAAGAAGATCAACCAGAAGAAGAAGTAAGTCGATGGCGAAGAAGTGATGGGATTTCTTGTTTGTTGAAACAAACCCTCTCCTGTTTGTTGAAACTGCACATCTTGCATATTGAAACAGCATACTTTGTCTGTGGAAGAAACAGAGCAACTATCGTACACCCTAAACGACGAATCCACCTTGCTGAAGCCGAACTGACACAGCGGCTCCTTCTTCTCCGTAGGCAGTCCGTGGTATCCCTGGATGTTCCCCTCGGCGAGCTTGTCCAGGACGTACGAGATCACGTCGTGGTCCAATCCGATGGTGAACTGCAGATGGCCGGCATTCTCGAATTCCATGTAGCTCGTGCGCTTTCCCAGAATCGGAAGCAGCTTCGTGTAGTGTCGGAACACCTGCGTTGACGGCACGATGGAGTCGAACTTTCCCGCCACGAAGTGAATCGGCACATCGAATCGCGAATAGTAGTCGGAGAAGTCAATCGGCATCTTCTGGCCGTACCGCAGCTCGTTCCCCTTCTCGCCATAGTCGTAGGAGGTGAACTCGTCCTTCTGGTACCATTGCCGGAAATGCAGCATCGTGTACAGAGAAGTCACTCCCAGCGGGTACTTGGTGTAATTCACCTTCTGGAAGGGCCACTCCTGCGGCGCGCCGCCGATCACCATCGAGCACAGCTGATTCACAAACTCCAGCGTCGCGGGCGTGTTCTGCATATCCTGCAGCAGCTTCGCAACGAACAGGTGAATCTTGCTGGAACTCGTGGGGAAGGCTGTTGGCGAGTTGGTCTCCTTGATGAAGAGCGGCGTTACCGCCATAATGCAGCGCACAATGAAGGACTGGTCGTTCAAGTAGCCCGCAGGGGACAGGAGGACGACGTTGGACAGGTGGTGAGCCGTGTGTGTGATGATGCAAAACACGATATAAGCCAGCGTCACAGCGCCGCCCATGCTGTGACTAATCCCGTACAGCGTGTATGTCTTGTGGAGGAACTCCTCGTCCAACAGCCGGTAGTTCGTCGCCTGGATCTCCCCCTTGTACTTCACCTCGTACTCGCGCATTCCCGCCAACGGCATGTCTTTCCCGCTCTTTCGCTCCTCCTCCTTGATGACATAGATCGCCTGCAGAAACGCCTTGTAATCCAGAATCATATCATCGATATCAAATCGCCAGTACTCCTTGTCCTTCACGCTCAGAATCTCGTGGCGTCTCCGCCCACTCTCATAATGTCCGTCTGTTCCGCGAAACGACCCGAAGAACACATCATACCCCTGCAGATAGCACTGGATCGCCAGCGACAGCGATGGTTTGTCACTGACCCACGCCAACGCTGTGTCCATCACACCATGTTGCAAATACACCACTTTCTTCGACTCGGGTCGTGGGATGCGGAACAGGACGATGCAGTAACGGTCGGTGGTGTGAACCGTGTACTCCTCCAAAGGGTACCCCAACAGCGACTTCGTCAACACGGAGGGAGTTTCATCGGTGATGGAGTCCGACACGCTGGACTCGTCGAAGATGGTGGGGGGACGACATGCCTCCAATGTGCCGAAATAATTGTTGATTAGGGTCTTTGATCGTGTTTCCACTTCTTTCCACTTTTCGTAGCGATTCTTGTCGTGGCCCGTCGAAGGGGAGGAACTCTTCTTCCCGAAGATGCGGAGCACAAAAAAGTACAGATTTGTGGCAACCCATGAAACCGCGGTTACGACGCCGATCACGATAAACCGGTACACAATTGGGTTGAAGGCCGCCAGCCAGAGCAGGCGCACGCCCTGCACCACGCGCTGGATCATGCGGAACAGCTGCACCTGAAGGTCCTCGAGCAGGCCGGAGATGGCTTCGGAATTGACATCGATGTCCGATGGGAGGCGAGACGCCGAGATGCTGGAGATCGCGTTCTTCTGGTGAATGGCGTAGTCCGGGAGAATGAGCGACCACAGGCGCATGTAGAACCTACGCATCACACGGACCAACCACATGAACCATAAGCTGTAGACGAAAACGGGATAGAGAAGGAAGAGCGGGTAGAAGAGAATGTATTTGACGCCCTTCTTTTGGGGCTGGGGGGAGGGATTCTTCTTCTCGACCAGTTTCGACGGGATCTGCTGGCCGTTGTACTCCTTCTTTGTCATCGGCGTTTTCATCGCTGGGGTGCTCGGCTCCAGGGGAGAAATGCTCCCGTCCCTGTCCTCCTCCATGTTCAGGAAATGACGAACGGAACGCAACGACGTGTGCTCCTTATCCCTAACCGTTAACATCAAATCCAAAACGGACTCTGCCACGCGATTGCTATTCGTGCGAACGATGCGTGTGCGTCTGGACTCCGTGTAGTTGGACGTGGACATAAAGTCAATCAGGAGCGCGCACCAGCCGTTCACGATTTGATAACTCAGGTGATAGCACTCCCTCACAACCGATTTCACCCCTTCGCCCGTCACAATCTACTCGATAACACAAATAGTACACTTTCAAACAATCATTTGGTCTCCCACGCCATGAATGAGCTTCAAAACCCAATGACTGTCCAGGAACTCGCTATTTACCTATTCCGTCATTTCCGCTTTCCATGCCCACTTTCATAAACGAGACGTCTTCCTGAGGGTCGTCAATGTCTGTCATGTTTCTGCAAAAGAATGCCCCTGTCCTAAATCGTGACGTGATTGGGTCTATTCCGTCCGTGCATGTGCCTATTCTTCGCATTTCACGGCTCGCTTCAGCAACGCATGCGCTTTGCGTGGAAATGGGATGCGGTGTGAAAACAAAGCGTCAACACTTTACAGCAGAGCACTATTCCCTTCTGCCTCCGACTGCACGGCAGGCAGCTTCAGCGGCGCTTCTCCCTTCAGTTCCATCAGCACCTTGTTTCCATTCGTGATGTCCGTAGTGGCGATCAGAATCGTGTAGGGGAAGTCCTTCTACATGTTACCGTTCTCTTTCACTCTCACTCGGCTCTCCAAATAGCGCAGCGCAGCAATCTCCAGCATCGTAATGCCGCCAAGGAAGTACACCACCACCAACTATGTCTAACACTTCGCGTGCGTTCCTACTTCCTTCTCTTCACTCTCCTTCTTCTTCGGCGTCTGCATCACCGTGTGATTGTAATCGCACCCGACGAGTCTCGTAACATCTTCGCGTCACCTCTCCGTCCCGTTCTCACCCGCAGGAAGTCTTCCATTCTTCAGCAGCAACTCGATCAGCCTGGCCGAAATCGGGGCATAACCGCTCGTAAGGTACCTATTCTTCACTCCCCGTCGCCTCCTCCACTGCATTTCGGACTCGTTTTGTCCGTCCACATCCCGCACAAGCTGCAGCTTGTTCCGAATCGCGCTGTAGTTCTTCCCGCCATCTCGCTTCGTCAACACTCCCGCCAACTCCATGTTGTACAGAAGCACCATGTTTTCATATCCGTACGTCTACGCTCAACGGCTTCCGCCAATCGCACCTGAATCAATTCCTTGCGAACCGTGTTGAATTCCTTCTCCTTCAGTCCTCCGTTCACCAGAGAGTGCAGTGCCAGCAGTCGCAACACGCTTTCCAGCGAGTCCTGTAATGTGATTCGCTCCGCCACGTAGTCCAAAAGCTGCTCCCCCACAAGGATTTCGTGTTCCATTTGCCATCGTTGTCTAAACTTATAGCCGGTGGTGATGCCCGTGAGCGCCTCCGCGATCTATGTGGCAAAACAAAGGGACGACATACACCCTGGTGCATCAGCAGTTGGTCGAACACGTCCTGCTTGGAGGGAATCTTCTTTCCTTCCGCCATGGCCTGATTCGTCTCCTCTACCCGTCAATTCGATTTGTGGGGGCCACGCTGCGTCTCATAGAGCTTGTCCTGAAGCGTTTGAGGAATCATGCAAATGTTCTTGTTCCGCAAATCCGTAAACACGAAAGAATCGTTGTTTAATGCCACCTCCTTCTTCTCGTCATCGCGCTAGGAATCACTCCCAATCGTCGTGCCAACGCCTCCGATCATCGACGAAGGAACGGATGTCGCTCCCAGAGAGATGCCCAGCACATCATCGATCAATCCCTCGTAGGTCAACGGAGTGACGAACAGCGATGTCAGATCCACGCTACGATCGAATAGGATGAAATGGCGGATTGGAGGCTTGTTCTCCGCCTCTTGCCTCTGAAAGGCAATCTTCTGCTTCTGAATCACCTCAAGAAGCGAGTCTGCACGCTCTCCAATGGCGTGGAACTCGTTGATTCCGCCACTAATTCCCTGAATCTGGGTGATGGCATTGAAAACGGAGGGGAAGAGAGTCCGGTCCTTTTTCACCGTCAGCCGGCTTCAAATAAGGATTGCTCATAAGATGTACCTGAAGGAATTGCCGACTTCCTGGGAAATCAGGTCCTCCTCCAGCGGCAGCAGATGCATCTTTAGGGAATGGAAGGTCACATTCTCGAGCGCGTTCTCCTCGCGAAGACACTGAGAACACATCATTGTCTTCTCGGGATTCAAAACGATGTGGAACTGGAGAGATTTCTACGAGAGTGAGTAATAGTGAAGATAGACACATTGTCCTTTTTCAATTGCTTAATCTGATACCCGACAAGACGGCAGGATCGCACTAACGCCGGACATATGAACACAACAGTCTCCCTATCACAAGAAATGGGATCTCTCGAAAGCGTAATAACCGATTCACTGTTTTCCTAGGCGAATGAGTGAGGGAATGAAAAAGAACGAGAACACTCAAGTATTCAATTTGTTTCCGTATGGATTCGTCAACAACAATCAAACGATTCTCGGATATCTACTTCATAACTGGATTCCGCTCAAAGCCACCTTCGAGAGAATGCTCTGGAGCGACTCTGCTTCTTTGTCCAGCAACGAACCTATGTCCAGCGAACAACTGCGGATAGAGAGAGGAGGGGTCATTCTGTGCTGTTCTCTTGGTGTGGGATATCCCCAAAATTGAAATGTTCGATGAGTTTGGAGGAATGACATAAAAATGCGTTTGTTGAGGGATTACGGATGCGCTTTGGAATGCATATGATGTGAAGAAGAAGATGGTTGCTCAACAGGGGTGAATCACAATTCGGCTGATCAATCACTGCACTTCCTTCTCACAGCATGTTTCAAAAGAATACTCTAAAGAATACAATTACGCGTTTTGAGCAAACACCAATTCAATAGGACAATCACTTTAACAAACGAACCTTCTCCACCTTCCTTCCCTTCCGAATCCGCAGCACCGCCACACCCGTTCCCACCACAATCAGCAGCAACAGCAACACGACCACCACCACACCCATCTTCGATGCGGGAACGCGCAGCAGCGGCGTCGTCACCACAATGAAGTACATTCCCTCCGGCATCTGCAGAGGCGGGTTCGTGTACATGCGGTACGACATTTCCTCCTGCACCGCATTCATTCGCGCAAACACCGCCTTCGATCCAGACAGCTCAGCCGTCACGCGCACAAAGAAGCAAACGTTGATCGTTTCGGAGTCACTGCAATCGCGAACGGAGAACAGTTTCACTCCCTCCTTCTTCACCAGCAGCAACTCGCTGAGAATCCCAATAAACCGCGGTTCCACAAACCGCCCGAAATCGTACATCGTGCAATTGCTCACCATGTATTTGAAATCCACATACGCCGTACGTGCTGGCGGCATTGTGTCCAAACACGTCGCATAGTCCACCTCCGACCACGCCGCCTCCGCCACCTCCATCTCACACGATCGACTCGCCTCGCCAAACCGCCCGCGAGGACACGATCCGAACACCGTTTCGCCCGCTCGCACGGGCGCCCAGCCCTTCTGCTTGGGACAGTAGGTGAGATGGCACGAAAACAGACCCATTTCTGCCATGCCCACGAAATCGCCTCCATCGTTCGCCTCCTCCACACGCACGCGGTACGCGCCGAACGCCTTCGTGTTCTCCAGATACACCACGGCGGAATCGTACGCCTGTGTGAAGAGGTGTCGGTTATCTACGGAGGCAAGCAGTTCCCCGTGCTCCTCGTCCACCATGCCAAACACGTCGAACTTCTTCGGCAGTCCGCTGCGGTGATCGCTTCCCGCGGTTATCACCACCTTGTTCACCACCTCGCGGCGGTCGTAATCATAACCCAGCTGCAAGAAAACGGGCAGATTTCCGTCACGCCACAGGGTTCGCAAACTGCCGTCGAAGGCGTTGGAGGGCGCGAAACGCTCTGACGGCGTGTGCTCGCTGTCCAGCGCGCGCGCCTTGTCCGTCTGCTTGATGCACTCGCCCATCAGCAGAGTCCCGTACACGTCGAAACGGATGGGGAGTGTCTCTCCCTCCATCTGATGTAACTCCACCGCCAGCACGTTCCTGCCGGTACGAAGGCGGGTTGCCGCGACCGTTTCACGTCGCCATATGAGGGCATGATACCGCGAAACCGCCGCGGTCTGGTGCGTCACCACGCCTCCGTTCATATTCCGCCGTGAAACCTCCTGCCCGTTCAGATACACCACCACGCCCTCCAGAATCTCCAGGTCGAACGCCAGCACGCTGTACTTGTTCCTGTTGTCCACCTCGAACTCCCTTCGGAAGTACGCCGTGGTCGCCTCGAACTCGCCGAAACTCCTGTAGTCGCCCTCCGGCCAGCTCTTGTCGTCGAAGTCCAGCGTGTTCCACTGACTGGCAGGCGCTTCGGCTTGGTTGTAGAACTTCATCGCCGAACGGTCCATGATCGCGTAGTTAATGGCGAAGTACTCCGTCTTCTCTCCCTTGCCGTTGTCCAGCAGCGTGCTCGCCAGCAGGTCGTCCCACGCGTCCTTCACCAGCAGTTCTGACGCCACCTCCCAGTTCCCGCCTTGTCTTGCTGTCCTCATCACGACTGTGTACTCGCCCGGATGCAGGCACATTCGCCGCACGAACCGGTCATTGTTGAAGCGAGCGTTCAACACCTCCACGCCCGCCGCGCTCGAGATCACAACGGACTCGTCGTCATTTCCGTACCCGCGGGAAAACGTGATGAAGCCCTCGCCTTCGGGGCACGTTTCCACGTGGAACGTGATCTCTGAAGAGGCTTCACCCGCGTCGTTTCGAGCCACGAGTTGGAAGGAGTAGGTGCCGCGAGACGAGAAGGAGCCAACAATGCGGTTGAAGCCCTCGTCAATTCGGAGTGTGTCGGGGAATGCTGGGACGGCGAACAAGGGCTGAATGCGGCCTGTGGTGTTGAAGTGGAGAGTGAAGGATTGTTTGGTGTTCAGAAGAAGAGGCGGCGATTCGACCCATAATGTTGGCTCCTCTGTGATCTGCGTTGCAAACGAACCCGAGTAGGAGTTGTTGTAGGTGGTGTAGTGGGAAAAGAACACAATTCGATCTTCGCGAACAAGGGACAAATAGCACCGGGCAGCCGTTTCATCACTGCATCGCATCGTGTAGTTGTAGCTTCCGCTGGGAACACACAGCGCCATCCCATAGTCGCCTCTGCCAATCGCCTCGTTCTCGTACACGACCTCTCCATTGGGACGACGCAGCACAAATGACACCGATTCTCGTCCGTCCACGGACGAGTAAAACCACTTCCCTTGATCACAGCCATTGACGGAAATCGACACGGTTTTGGACACGAAACCGCCACTGTTACGTGCTGTGATCGTGAACACCGTCGGGGCGAGTGCAACAATCGGGACACCACTGATGCCAATCGGGTCAACCCCGAGCGAAACGCCCGTCGGCAGATCGGGCTCCACCGTCCAAGCACGCGCATTCAGCGCCGTCAGAGCGAGAGAGGGAATGGGAGAAAACTGATTCACCTCAACCACGCTCACTTCCCTGCCTTCACTGTCGACCACACGCAGCTCGGACGGCGGGGCAACAAACGACACGGCGATGGACAGGGTGGCTTGGCATGTCGTCCCGCTCGCAGAGAACGCCGTCACGGTGTGTGTCGTCCGTGGCGCGTCGGTCGATGGCGTGCCGGAAATCTGCCCGTTTTCCGTCAGGACCAGTCCCGCGGGAAGGGGAGGAAGAATCGAGAAACGAGATGGCTGGAATGACGAACGGAAGAAAATCGGGTCGTTTTCGGGAATCGGGACATTGCGGTAATAGTGCATTTGGGGGGACGCGTACGAGAACGAAGCCGAAGGAATATGCCACAAGCAAGAGGCGGAAATCGGCTCGAATTCGGGAGCGAGTGGTTGTTTCCACAGCAGAATGGCGCCAAAGTCGTTGTCGGAAGCAAAGTACTCCACCTCCACGGGAACAAACCCGGCGTGTTCCAACGTGATCGTTCCCGTGGCCGTTTTCACCTCCTTCAAGCACCCCCAGCTCGAAACGAGGAGTTTCTGCGCCACGAAAACTCTCCCGCCATCTCGGCTGCGGAGTTGGAGGGAATAGTCTCCCGGCACGGAGGCAAACACGAAACCGCTCCACCGCACGAAGAACCGCGGGAACACATCGTCGGGAACGCCCGGCCACACGGAGCCGCGCTTCGCCAGCGGGTGGTTGATGGAAGAATCGACGGTGTGCACTTGGAGGGAAATGTCGTCTTCGGCGAAACGCTCCAACTGGCACTCCTGATGCGTTTCCAAACGGTAGTACTCGGCGGAGAGTCCATTGATGGGCGTTCCGCTGACCATCACGTGAATGGGAGTTTCAACGGAACCGAGTGTGTTGGTTGCCGTGATGATGTAGTCGGCATTCACCTCCATGGCGGATGTGCCGCTAATCGCACCCGTCACGTGGTTCAGATGGATTCCAGCCGGCAGCTCGGGAGAAATCGAATAGTCCGTGACGCGCGATCCCGTAACACGAATTCGCGGCAATTTGATCACTCCGTTACGAACGGTGGAAATCGAGCTCGCGTGAAGGAACGAAGGTGCCTGACCTCCCAGGAACGTCACGGTGTCATCAATCACAGTATCAGGCAATCCCGCAATCGGCGACGCATAACGCAGCTTCAGACGAGCGGAACCACCGTTGTTGGCATAGATGAGACGAATCAGATGGCGGCCGGAGGAGAGAACAATCGATTCCGTTAGCGTACGCGCATACGCAGATTCGCCCTCGATGAGGATGAGCGGAGTCGTCATGCCGTCAAAGAACAGGGCCGCATTGTCCTTCGCGGTGAGAGTGAAGTTGTACGGCGCCTCCTTGCCGATGTTGAGATAACCCGAAATAACCGCGGAAAACACGGATTCGATGGAATCATCGAGACCAGCCCATCTGTGCTCATGCTCCCTGTTGTAGTCGTCCTCCAAGTCCAGTCTGTCGACCGTGCTGCAAACAGTGGAGTCCATTGAGTAATACCACTCCATCGGGAATAGACTGAAGTCGTTCGTTCGCGGAATGTAGCAAGCAGACAGACCAGGGACATTCGCATCCGAATGAGCTAGGAATGACCGGATTGCAGTATCCACTACCCTTGATTACCAGTGTGAACGAGCCCGACACAGACCCAAACGAGTTTGTCCCCGTGATTTGGTACGTGCGAGTTGCCACATCGCCAGTGCCCATTCCGGAGACTACTCCGCTTGTCGTATTCAATGAAAGACCCCTAATGAGCGGAGGACTTATGCTGAACGAAGTTAGTGCAACGTCTCCAGTTATGTAGATTGGGGAAATCGGCAGTCCAAGGAAAATGACCTGGGATTTAAAGCCGGTTGTGATTGACATTGGCTGTCCAGTCACTACAAATCATTTCACCGTGAAACAAATACCCCCTAGCGTAAACACGCCAGTAGCATTATCAGCCCGGATTGTATAGACAACAAAAGGAGATCCACCCAATGGTGTTCCTTCAATCCCAAAAGGCGTAATAGCCAATCCTCTGGGGAGATCGGGAGTGACTGACGGATTCGTCATGTGAATTGAACACTTCACATCTGCATGCTCTCCCGACGTTAGAACGATTCTCTCCTCACCGCACAGAATCCGCTCGGACACGCACACTGCAAATCAGCCGCTGTCTCAGCGCTTACCACCAATGAGAAATACAAGAAGCCAAATGGGTGAAATTGCACTTCCCATAACCAGTATTCGATGACTCCAAATGTGAATCTGAGAAAGGTGGAACCCAAAAGAGGGAAACGGCGTTTCGTCATTTCAATGGCGTTTCTGTTGATGCTTTCCACATGATGCAACAAACACACTACAGGACAACATGGTACTTCTTGTTCCACACCTCCCAAACCACCTTCTTCATCCTTCTTTCGATCACTGTCACATTCATCACGAAATCACGATCCCGAATGCCGTTGTACTGACAGTACAACGAATTGGGATCTCGGTCACACTCCCTCCCCTTCACTCCCACGGCAGTGTCCTTTGCGTACAGCACACCCACATTCGACGCTAATCGGCGATAACAACCATACTGCCAAAACGGGGGAAACAGTTCGTACACAGCACTGTTCGGCACCATGAAAATGATGTTCGTGACGCCGGCGCCGTGGGCCGCAACAAGAACATCCAGAGAGGAGAATTGCCGAATCAGCGCTTCGCCCGATGATTTCTCCAACACCCACTCCTCCGTTTTCATCTAGCATTCAATGCTTCTCCATACACTCACCACTCCCTTGAATCCGTTCTGCAATGCACGCAACACATCATCCGTGTTGAGAAGCCTCCGCTTTCCCAGTCTGCGAATCAGCGCTCCGGACAACTCGTCTCCTTTCTTCTTCGGCTCAAACCTCCACCCAATTCGCTTGTAGGCAACCGCTCGAAGAAGATCTCCCGCCAAAGGCTCGCCGATGAAACTCCCCGTTCCGTCGGTTTCCCACGCACGCGCAACGACCATGATTGGGTCACATGTCAAGGATGAAAAAGAATCGGGTGTCTTGTGGGCATAGGTGGGTCTGCGCGATGGAGGGAAGATCTCCAGGTAGAGATCCTCTAGAAGCGACGACCACGAATCTGGAGGGAAGAAGGGGTGATCGGCCAATACAATGGTCGATATCTGAGGATGAGGAGGAGAGGGGAGAATTACGGGAAGAAAGAGTTCTGGATGAAGGAAGAGACGGAGAATGAAGGTGGTTCCTTCCAACACATGGAAAACGTTGCTATACTGGCGAGGATGAAGATAGAGTACATGATGATCGGCAGGAAGCGGAGTTCCCTTCAGCGGAGTGGAAGACGATCGGATGTGGTTATCTACAGTTGATTAGTCATCGCGGAAAAACAGTAAAAGTCCTTCATGTTGAACTCCGTAATGGCTCGTCGTTCCATCGATCCCTGCTTCTCTTCGTAAAGATGAAGAACAAATCCAGGAAAGCGGATGCAACAATCACGAAGAAAAGCGTGATCCTTATACAGAACTGCCTGCTCTCGATTGATCGCATCTCTATTCTGTAAATCGCTCATAATTTCATTCTACAGATCCACCTTCGTAGAATACGGAGTATTCTCTAAGAAATGCTGAACTTCGAGGAAGCTCTCGAACCAATTCTCCTGCTGGAAATTGATCCTTGTTGATGTTGTATTGATGTACCCATCGGGCGTTCGTTTTATCGAAAAGCGTTCCTCTGTTGCTCCATTACTCACAGGCTTTCCGTTTTCCGTTACACGAGTCGATTCACTTTGACCACTGGATGAGTCGTCGTAGCGAATCACAAACGGAACTCTACAGCTCACAACTAGGAAGAACCACAACTGTTGCGTATGGAACTGCTTTTCATTCCAATTCATCTCCTTCCAGCCATTACGGAGGAGGAAGGCACTGCAGAGAAGGAGCGAAGCAAATCCGGCGAATAGCAGCAGTCTGTCTGGTTTCATCACAATGAAAACTTGATATGGGTGAAGAGGAAAACCAACAATCACCCAGAGAACGCAATGAATGGAATTGTTTCTCACAAAACAGGAAACACAACTCAATAAATAGCAGACGCAATTATTTCTTCACAGCCTCTCCGTTCTTCTTCTTCTTATGCTTGGGCTTCGGAGTACCCAATTCACCGAGAGCGCCGCCTAGTCCGGCTTCCCCTTCCTTCTTGCCGCGGCGCCCTCGTCGGGCCTTCTTCTCTCCATCCTCCTTCTTCTCCTCCTTCTTTCCTTTATCGCCCTTTTTGCCCTTCTTCTCCTTCTTGCCCTTCTTCTTCTCCTTCTTCTCTTCCTTCTTCTCTGCCTTCTCCTCAGACTTGTCCTCAGACTTGTCCTCAGGCTCTTCGGGCTTGTCCTCGGTTTCCTCCTTCTCTTCCTTCGGCTCCTCGGACAAGTCTTCCTCGAACTCCTCCTCACTCACTTCCTTCTTCGCCTCCTTCGGCTTCTCCTCCTCATCGAACTCCTCCTCGCTCACCGCCTTCTCCTTCTTTTCCTTCTTGGGATTCTCCTTGGGTTCCTCCGGCTTGTCCTCTTCAAACTCCTCCTCACTCGCCTCCTTCGGTTTCTCTTCTTCATCAAAGTCCTCCTCCTTCTTCGCTGTCTTGCCCTTCTTCGGCTTCTCCTCATCGAACTCGGGCAAGTCCTCATCGAACTCCTCCTCGCTCACCGCCTTCTTCTCCTTCTTCTCCTTCTTGGGCGCTTCCTCCTCCTCAAACTCTTCGTCCTCTTCCTCCACCTTCTTGCCCTTCTTCTCCTTCTTGGGCGCTTCATCCTCCTCGAATTCCTCCTCACCCACTTCCTTCTCCTTCTCCTCCTCATCAAACTCCTCCTCTTCTTCCTCCACCTTCTTGCCCTTCTTGCCCTTCTTCGGCTTCTCCTCCTCTTCAAACTCCTCCTCACTCGCTTCCTTCTCCTTCTTCTCCTCCTCGTCGCTCAGCTCGATCTCCTTCGTGATCATCTTCGGCCGCACCAGGCCGTTCTTCTCCTCCTCGCTGTAGTCGCTGTAGTCACTATAGTCGCTGTAGTCGTAGCTGTAGTCCGAGTACTCCTCGCTGCTCAGCGCCTCCAGGTCCACTGGGCCGTACACCAGCGGCTCCGCCTTCACCTGCAGGCCGCGCCCGCTCTGGTCGTTGCGGTGCAGCAGACCCGCCTCGTAGAAGTTGACCTCGTCGATGTCGTCCTCTTCGTACTGCCACGCGGTTAGCAATGGGTTCATTATCATCGCACACTCTTTGATAGTACATCACATCACATCACTCATCACACTCATCACATCACTCATCACATCACTCATCACTCATCACATCACATCACATCACTCATCACATCACATCACTCATCACATCACCCACGTCCGAATCCACCGGAATGTCGCTTCTTCTCTTCTTCTTGCCGCTGATTCGCTCGCCGATGATCAGGTTCGCCTTCGCCTGCAGCTCCGCAATGTGAATCACTACCCATCACACCTCCCACGCATACCCACAGCGCTCGCGCACCTCCGCCTGCTTTCTCTCCAGACACTCCTTCGCCTCCTCGATCTCCATTCGCAGCTCGTTGTTCACCGCCTCCTTCGCCGCGATGTCCTCCGCCTTCTTCTGCATGGCTCCCTCGCGCTTCTTCAGCGCGCGGCGGTTCTGGCACCACTTCAGCCACAGATACTTCTTGTCCTTCGTCTCGTCCGGGTTGCTGTCCTCCGGCTCCGGCGCGGGCTGGGCAGGCATGGCAGGCTGAGCCGGCTGAGCAGGCATGGCAGGCTGCGGCTGAATGGGCATCATCGGCTGCGGCTGAGCCTGAGACTGGACAGCAGGCTGAGGCATCATGGGCTGAGCAGGCTGAGCAGGAGCACCAAACCCAAAGTCAAAGGCGTCGTCCTTCTTCTCCTCAGCAGGGGCAGGTTGAGGCTGAGTAGGAGCAACAAAGTCAAAGCCAAAGTCAAAAGTGCCATCCTTCTTCTCCACGGCAGGAGCAGGCTGAGTAGGAGCAGGCTGAGCAGGAGCAGGTTGAGTAGGAGCACCAAACCCAAAGTCAAAGGCATCATCACTCTTCTTCTCCTCTTCAGCAGTAGCCGCAGGAGCAACCAAACTCGCCTTAGAAGGAGGAATCAGACTCTTCGGCAACTCATTGGGGAGCGGAACGCCCTTGCGGTTCGTGAACAAGATGTGGGTCATGATCACGAACTCAGCGAAGTCCAACTTACCGTCCTTGTCCAAATCAGACATGGTGAACAACTTCTCCAACACAGGACGAGGCAAACCACTCTGACTGTGATAACCGATCACCAAGTCGTGGGGAAGCAAACGGCTATTGTCCTTGTCCAGTTGCATGAAGAGTTGCTGATAGAATCCTCTCTCTTGAGGAGTAGTAGCGAAGGGATCATTGCCAGCAGGCATAGGAGACTGAGCAGGCTTGGGAGGCATCATGGGAGGCTGAGCAGGCTTCTCTTCAGGCAAATCATCACTCTCCTCTTCCTCTTCTTCCTCGTCCTCAGCAGCAGGGGCAGCGGCAGCAGCAACCAAACTCACTTTGGAAGGAGGAATCAGACTCTTCGGCAGTTCGGTCGGAAGAGGAACGCCCTTGCGATTCGTGAACAGAATGTGAGTCATGATCACAAACTCAGCGAAGTCCAGTTTGCCATCCTTGTCCAAATCAGACATGGTGAACAACTTCTCCAGCACAGGACGAGGCAAACCACTCTGACTGTGATATCCGATCACCAGGTCGTGGGGAATAGCGCGCTCTTTATTCTTATCCTAGAAATAACCCAAATCAATGGAAGGATTTACAAGCTGTACGAAGAGTTGCTGATAGAATCCTCTCTCTTGAGGCGTGGTGGCAAAAGGATCCTGATCTTGGCCCTGTGGTTGATTTGACAGCGGATTCGCATTCGGATTCTGCGGAACCATAGGCCTTGGACCCATCATACCCGGTTTTGGGGGAACCGGAGGTACACCCCTGCCCGTGCCTGCATTCGGAGGCATCATCGGATTTGCTTCCATCATACCGGGTTTGGGAGGAAGGATTGGTCTTGGCCCCATCATTCCCGGATTCTGAACCTGTGTCGACCCCATTTCTGTCATTCCGAATGCATCTGACATATTCGATTGCCTACAACTAATTCACACGGCCCCAAACCCTACTGTGCTTGCATTCTCTGTATGGTCTAGTTCTTTAGGAAATTCGAATACTTTGAAGAAATAAGGATTATCTCTTTCAAAAAATACGGAAAGAAAACTCCAGACAAAGAATACTGGAATAGAATGCTGGGAGATAGTAATGCCTGACCCAAATCCTTCTGAAATAGGGTATTTCTCCCATACTGCCCGTATTGTGGCCATTTACACTCGGTATTGATTATGGGAAAGGATACATATTGGCCAAAGTGCGAATCTGTTCACATCCAAATAACACACGAAACAAGCGCTATTCCTATCAATACTGCTTATTCTGCTATTGTTAAGCACTCTGGCTTTGATTTCTGCGAGACACAGTTCACATGTTTCGGAGTCTTGCTGCAACCAGGAATCATCAGGACCGACTGCTTATAGAACAGACATTGACTTTTCTTGCTCGTTTGGTATCGTTACCGTTTTTCGGCTCAAACAATGCACATCGCTATAGAATGATGGATAGAAGAGAGACAGGTGTAATTTGTCCGTTCTAGACATTTCATTCACATGCTCCTATTCTTGCTTCTTCTTGCAGTGGGAGCTTCCAGGTACCAGTTCCTGTCCAAGGGAGACGCTATCGACGTGATCACACTTCCGAAGGAAGATGCCCTAAAGGTGATGCACGACCCAAATGCTTCTTCTTACACGATCGTGAAGCAACACCATACGTGCTGTTTGTTGTTTCTCTTCATCCTTAGGTACAATTGCTTCAGCACGGATGATTATGACAATTCTGTCAAGAAGAAGACAGAGCTGTTGAAGGCCTCCAAGCTCTTACTGAAGAAGGAGGTGTTTTCTGCGACTACTGAATTGGGTGCCGTTACTATCACTCCGACTGTCAGCGTTCATATCCAGAAGGAAGAGGAAGTCCGTTGCTTTGAGTTGCTCTAAGAACTAGCAATCATCGTTTCTGCTTGACACAAGTGTTCTTCCGGTAGAACGACTTGGCGAAAAATCGATATCGGGCGCTGAGTACTCGGAAGTGTTCTCTGTGAAGGGGCCTGGCGAAGAGGTTTCCAAGGTGAGAGTCACCTACAAGTGCTCCACATCATTTGTCCTCACTGATACTCCGTGTGTGTGATAGAAGGGAGACTGAGTGTTTAGTGTCATCGTTGAGCTATTCCGTGTCTCTGGAGAACAGCGAGACAGAATCTATGCACCTCATCGTGGAGTCGGACCGTTATTGCATGACTGTGGACGAGGAGGCTGGATTTGAGTTAATCCGCAATCGTCTGTCAGAACCCGTCAACAACGCCGCTTCTTCCTTTGTTTTGATTCCAATTCCCAATCACGAGTAGTCCGCGAATGGCTGGAAGTATACCATCACCCATCGTGTGAATGTGACTCAGCAGTACATTTCTACTTCTGAATCGTTCTGTTTTGTATGGAGTATCATTTACAGGTACAATCTTGGCTTTTTCAATGCCACAGCCACGACACAGCAAGGACTGGATATCGTTCACGTGTTCGATCCATCAGACAGTGAAGATTCCTACATCAACCTGGTCTACGATAACGTTGGCTTAAACGGCTTGGATTGACGAGTAGGGAGATGAATGCTCGACAACGGGAATCAAGAGGAGGACCAATGTCAAAATGGTGTGTCCATCGACTGCGGGGGTGTTGACGGACGTTGCTGTCGAGACATCGTATTGCCAGTACGACATCTACATATCGTCTCCGTGGATCTGCAACCTTCCGTGGATGAAGAAGCAACAACGAAGGAAGCGTTCTGTGATTTGTTATGATGTGGCGGAGGAGAGTGAGGACGAGAAAGAGACGGCATTGTAGTTTTCCTTTTCAGTATTCTTATTTGTTTGAACGCTGCTATTCTTTACAGAAGCGCTCTGTGACCCCCTGGATGCGAATGTGCCCCATCCAATTTCAATTCAGCAGCTTTCCATTAGTTTTGCACTTACTAAGAAAAGGTGAGTATTTCGATGTCTTTCATTTTTCTATACCATTTTTGAGTGGAAGGGAAATCGGTTTCCTGTTTTTGTTTCCTTTCTTTTCGAATGGAGGCACTAACCAGCCGTAGACAATGCCTCACGCTAACGGTTATCGTGCCCGTACTCG
>OIWT01002842.1_pt1 | contig 16999 bp, 9 predicted proteins | sample 1587701 | NCBI WGS metagenome assembly OIWT01 (sample SAMEA3888904, study PRJEB22519) | human gut metagenome | biome: human gut; feature: human-associated habitat; material: faeces | place: Denmark | collected 2009
CCTCAGGACTTTAGGATTCATAGCCAATGGTCCAATTAAATTAAATAATTGAGGTTCAAGGCCATCTAGTTGTAATATTTCCATAACTTAAATTTTACATACGTTTACTTGAAGCTACAAATGTATAAAAAAGATTGGATATACCATAAAAAAACGCTGCCATACCTTCACAGGCGGGCAGCGCAAGCTACAATACAAAATACAAATACAACTAAACGAGATATTTTTATGCTAATAGAATGCCTTTAAACAATTCCTTGAGCCATCATGGCATGGGCTACTTTCATAAAGCCTGCAATATTTGCTCCTTTCACATAGTTGATATATCCATCAGGTTCAGTACCATATTTCACACATTGTTCATGAATACCATACATAATTTGATGTAACTTATCATCTACTTCTTGTGCACTCCAACTCATATGCATTGCATTTTGGCTCATTTCCAAACCTGAAGTAGCTACACCTCCGGCATTTACGGCTTTACCCGGTGCATACATTAGTTTATTTTCAATAAACGCATCAATTGCTTCCGGGGTACAACCCATATTAGAAATTTCTCCAATGCAAAGAACGGAATTTTTTATTAAATTACAAGCATCTTCGCCATTTAATTCGTTTTGAGTCGCACACGGAAGCGCAATATCTACTTTAACTTCCCACGGACGACGTCCGGCAACGAATGTTGAGTTAGGATATTTCTCTGCGTATGGAGCTACGATATCATTGCCTGACGCACGTAATTCCAACATGTAATCAATTTTATCACCACTTACACCGTCCGGATCATAGATATAGCCGTCGGGTCCGGAGATTGTGACTACTTTTGCACCTAATTCAGTTGCTTTAGTCACGGCCCCCCAAGCTACATTACCGAAACCGGAAACAGCTACCGTTTTGCCTTTAATATCAATTCCTTTTGCTTTCAGCATTTGGTTTACGAAGTAAAGACCACCAAAACCGGTTGCTTCAGGACGAATCAACGAACCTCCAAATTCCAAGCCTTTGCCAGTGAAGGTACCTGTAAATTCACGGGTTAACTTTTTATACATACCGAACATGTATCCTACTTCACGGCCACCTACACCGATGTCACCGGCAGGAACATCCATATCAGGACCTACGTGGCGCCACAATTCAAGCATGAATGCTTGGCAGAAACGCATGATCTCAGCATCGCTCTTACCACGTGGTGAGAAATCGGAACCACCTTTACCACCGCCCATAGGCAATGTGGTCAGTGCATTTTTGAATGTTTGCTCAAATCCTAAGAATTTCAAAATGGAGAGGTTTACAGAAGCATGAAAACGGATACCGCCTTTGTACGGGCCGATCGCATTATTGAATTGAACGCGGTAACCTAAGTTTACCTGTACTTTTCCTTTATCATCTACCCAAGGCACCTTAAATGTAAAGATACGGTCGGGCTCTACCAATCTCTCAATCAAGGACGCTTTCTCAAATTCCGGATGTTGATTGTATATATCCTCAATAGAAAGCAGGACTTCTTTTACAGCCTGCAAGTACTCTGATTCACCAGGGTGTTTTGCCTCCAGGGAGGTCATGATTTGATTAATATCCATAATTATTATGCATTTAAGGTTTTGACAAAATGAAAATCATTTCTGATGCAAAGGTATGTTTTTTGGTGAATTGGCAAAATATTTTTGGCTAAATTTTAGTTTGGTGGTGATAAAAAGTTAATCGTTGTGGTAAGACCTCTCTACCCAAAAGTTCTTTTTTATTGCGAATAAGTTGCATAAAACAATATTATTGACGTATTTTGCTATTACATTATCCATGTAAATCAAATAACCATGCTCAGCAAGTTAAAATTAAATCAGTTGTATTTCAAGGATACTTCGTTTGTAAACCTCATGACCAAACGGATTTTTAATGTTCTTTTGGTAGCAAATCCGTATGATGCTTTTATGTTGGAGGATGACGGGCGTATAGATGAGAAGATATTTAATGAATATATGAACCTCAGTCTTCGCTATCCGCCACGTTTTACACAAGTTTCTACTGAGGAAGCTGCCTGGAAGCAATTGGAGAACACTACATTTGATCTGGTGATTTGTATGCCCGGATCTGATAACAGTGATACATTTGAGATTGCACGCAGCATAAAAGAACAATACCCTCATATTCCGCTGGTGGTACTGACCCCGTTCTCGCATGGTATTACGGCACGTATGGAGCATGAGGATCTGAGCATCTTTGAATATGTGTTCTGCTGGTTGGGGAATACGGACCTGTTAGTGTCTATCATCAAGCTGATAGAAGATAAGATGAATTTGGAACATGATATTAAAGAGGTGGGAGTGCAGATGATTTTATTGGTGGAAGATTCCATCCGGTTCTATTCTTCCGTGTTGCCTAACTTATATAAATTTGTGTTGAAGCAAAGTCAGGAATTTGCCACAGAGGCTTTGAATGCTCACCAGCGTACATTGCGTATGAGGGGACGTCCCAAAATTGTATTGGCACGTACTTACGAGGAGGCGATGGATTTATATAATAAATATCAGAATAATGTATTAGGTGTGATTACGGATGCACGTTACCCGCGTGGTGGTGTGGTGGATCCAATGGCAGGTATTAAGTTGCTGGCGGAGGTACGTTCCAGGGATCCGTTTGTTCCTCTTATTTTACAGTCGGCTGAGGTAGACAACAAGGTGTATGCTTCCCGGTATGGTGCTAGCTTTGTGGATAAGAATTCCAAGAAGATGAATATAGACTTGCGTGAAATTGTGTCTGATGATTTTGGTTTCGGGGATTTCATTTTCCGTAATCCCGATACATTGGAAGAAGTGGCCCGTGTTCATAATTTGAAGGAATTACAGAATGTTATTTTTGCTATTCCTAAAGAATCTCTCCTTTACCATATCAGTCGTAATCACGTATCCCGCTGGCTGTATTCTCGTGCCATGTTTCCACCTGCCGAGTTCTTAAAGCAGATAACTTGGGATTCTTTGCAGGATATTGATGCTCATCGCCGTATAATCTTTGAGGCTATTGTGAAGTACCGTAAGATGAAGAATCAAGGTGTGGTGGCTGTGTTCCAACGTGATCGTTTTGACCGTTATTCTAATTTTGCCCGTATCGGTGAGGGGTCATTGGGGGGAAAAGGACGTGGTCTGGCTTTTATTGACAATATGGTAAAGCGCCACGTGGAATTTGATGAGTTTGAAAATGCGACGGTGGTCATTCCTAAAACGGTGGTGCTTTGTACGGATATCTTTGATGAATTCATGGATACCAATAGCCTATATCAAGTAGCATTGAGTGATGCGGATGATGACACGATATTGAAAGCTTTTCTTCGTGCCAAGTTGCCCGACCGTCTGGTGGAAGATTTCTTTGCTTTCTTTGATGTGGTGAAATCGCCTATAGCCATCCGTTCTTCCAGTTTGCTGGAAGATTCTCATTATCAGCCTTTTGCTGGGATATATTCTACTTATATGATTCCTTATTTAGATGATAAATATGAGATGCTCCGTATGTTGAGCGATGCCATAAAAGGGGTGTATGCTTCTGTTTTCTTCAGAGACAGCAAGGCGTATATGCAGGCAACCAGCAATGTGATAGACCAAGAGAAGATGGCTGTTATTTTACAACAGGTGGTCGGCACACAGTATGGTGACCGTTTCTATCCTTCTATTTCGGGGGTGGCACGTTCGCTCAACTATTACCCCATAGGAGATGAAAAAGCCGAAGAGGGAACTGTAGGTCTTGCTTTGGGGTTGGGTAAATATATTGTAGACGGAGGTCTGACTCTGAGGGTGTGTCCTTATCATCCTAACCAAGTGTTGCAGACCAGTGAGATGGAAATTGCTCTTCGTGAAACGCAGACTCAGTTTTATGCGCTTGATTTGAAGAATACGGGGCATAACTTTTCTTTGGATGACGGCTTTAATTTGTTGAAGCTTCCGGTGAAAGAAGCTGATAATGATGGAGCCTTAACTTTCATTGCTTCCACGTATGATCCGTATGATATGATTATCCGTGACGGAATTTATCCGGGAGGCCGGAAGGTGATAACATTTGCCAATGTGTTGCAACACGATGTATTTCCTTTGCCCCGTATTTTGCAGTTGGTACAGGAATACGGGCAAAGTGAGATGAGGCGTCCTGTTGAGATAGAGTTTGCTGTGACATTGAACCAGCAAAAGAAGAATGGTACTTTCTATTTATTGCAGATTCGTCCGATGGTCGATGTGAAAGCCAATCTTGAGGAGGATTTGAACCTTATTAAGGATGAGGATGTTCTTTTAAAGAGTAATAATTCACTGGGGCATGGCATTATGGAGGACATTCAGGATGTGATTTATGTGAAGACAGATGGTTATACTGCTTCCAATAATCCGACCATTGCTTATGAAATAGAAAAGATGAACCGTAAATTCTTGGATGAAGGGAAACATTATATATTGGTAGGTCCGGGACGCTGGGGAAGCAGCGATTCGTGGCTGGGCATTCCTGTGAAGTGGCCCCATATTTCGGCTGCACGTGTCATTGTGGAGGCGGGGCTGACTAATTATCGTGTGGACCCTAGTCAGGGAACTCACTTCTTTCAGAATCTGACTTCTTTCGGAGTCGGTTATTTCACAATTAATGCCTATATGAAGGATGGTATCTATAACCAAGAGGTACTGGATACCCGGCCGGCTATTGAAGAAACCAGGTTCATTCGTCATGTGCGGTTTGATAAACCATTGATAGTGAAGATGGATGGAAAGAAGAAGCTGGGGGTAGTGATGTTGCCGGAATAATGTTCTAAATTACGTAAAATGTGTCCTAAATTTCGATAAAAATAGTTATACGCTTAACTTTTTATTATATTTGCACGATTTTTCGAGTATAAATTAAATTAACTAAACAATGAAAAAGAATCTTTTTTATTATTTGTTCGCAGTGATTTGTTCTGTGACATTGTTCACATCGTGTAGTGATGATGATGATGAAAAAATGGTAAATCCTGTGCCTCAGACAACCTTTACTGGTGAAAATGGTTTGCAACTTACATACAATGGTGCGCCGATGCCGGGTAAGAAAGTTACTTTTACTCCCGATGCAACCAATGCTCAGAAGGCAACTCTACGTTTGGAAGGGGAATTTGACTTAAATGGCATCTTGGGGAAAGCAAAGAGTGCTGCAGCTCGTGAAGATGTATCGATGCCTACTGCTCCCGGTGTGTTACCAGGAAGTCCGGTGGTTACCTTGCCGGTTGATTTGACTATCAATGGTGATAAATGTTCTTTTGCCGGTACATCAGAAACAGATTATTGTACTTTCTCTTATAAAGGTGAGGTTTCAGCCGGAGCTATGGAGCTGGCTTTGAGTGAAGTGAAATTGAAGAATGCGAAACTGGCTGGAATGACTTGGAAATTGAAACCGTATGATAAAGAAGATCCTAACGAAACAGATCCAATTTATTTAGTATGGGAAGCGGAAAAGAAAGTATTCGATTTTCTGCCGATTGAGTCTGTTTTGAAGCGTGCGTTACGTATGAAATTGATTGCTGCCGGAGCGGACCATAAAGTTTCTGCTACAGAGATGTTGGGAACTGTTTTGCAGGATGTTACTTTCATGGAAGACGGTAATATTGTGGCTACTTATAAAGATGCTGCTAATGGTGGTACAGAATGGACGAAGTCTCCTGTAAACTTGGCTCAATACGTAGTAGAGAATGACAATCAGATAAAGGTGTTCCTGAATCCTGCCGCTATCATCGCTGCTGTCAATAATGCAGGGAGAGCTGTTGATGTTCAGACAGTTATCCAGCAGACCATTCAAATGTTGTATCCTATGTTAGTGAATGGTGTGCCTGTAGCTTTTGAGCAAACAGAGGATGCTTTAAGCGTATATCTGAATACAGAATTACTGTTGCCTTTGTTGAAAACACTGGTTGTTCCTTTGTTGTCAGACGAAGAAGTGGTTGCTATGCTGGTGGAATTGATGAAAAAAGACCCTGATTTCAGTGAAATGGCTGATTTAGCTGAGCCAATGTTGAAAGCTTTTCCTGAGATTATAGAATCTACTACTAAAGTGGAGATTGGTTTGAACTTTGTTAAGTAAAGAAGGAAAGCTGAAATTATTTGTATAGTAGTAAGGCGAAGAGAGCTACCTCTCTTCGCCTTTTTTCATAGTTACTTTTATTTTTGTATTTCACCTTTGATTACCTGAGCAAAGTTTTTTATTTTCTACTACAACTAGGATCACCTGTAAAAATATGAGAAGGGTAATGGAACATTGTTTTTCTCATATCAGAAAATGGATTTTTGTACGTATATCTGCATAGAATTATATAGACGTATGTGAAATCTTATATGTTTCAAATAAAATTCTACACCAAAGATAAGGACGTTTTTTAAAAAGATCAAGAGCTTTTAAAAAAAGACAAAGAGCTTTTTTAAAAACGTCTTGATCTTTTTTACTACTACTGGGAATTTGTAAGCTGTCATTCTGTGGAAGTACAAAGCCTTTATACGTATTATTGCGAGGAAAAATCCTGGAAATATCTACTTTGTATTAAGCCGAAACAACTTATGAAAAAGAATATATAGCTGAAAACAAGTAGATTACGATAATATCTGTTTCGGAACGTAATGAGGGCATGAGAGTATAAGTGAGAGCATATATTATTAGCATTTATGTATAAGTCATTTATAATTAACATATTATACATGTAGTGAGAGCATGAGGGTATAAACGTCCCCAACTTTCTAGAGAAAAAACTAATATGTCAAGAACACTTCTAAAAGTTGCCGGAGAACAAAATGATCCTTTAAGAGTAAAAGTCTTTCCTCATGATTTTGTAGATAAACCACTACTCCCCCTTATCCTACTTCAATTTTCCGATAAACAATACATTTCTGAAGTAGGATAAAGGGGGAGTAGAACAACAAATAGTCAGTGGTGGAAAACTTTTGGATTAGAACGCATACCCGAATCCTACATTCAGATAGATGGCATACATATCAAAAGTAACGGTCTTGAAATCTTTGTTGAATATATCGTTCAGGCCCCAATTCAAGTCGGCATGTACTTTCAGGTGCTTGAACGCTTTCCAATCCACACCTGCTTGAACTCCCCATTGGAACTTGCGTAGATCACCGGAGAAGTCGTAAGTAGCAATGGCTCCGTTGGTGAAATTTATTTTGTCTCCGGTGGGGTTGGTTTCACGCAAATAGCCTTCATATACATGGCCACTGAAATCTCCATCCATCAGATAAGAAAAGTACGGGCCGAGTTTCAGCGTGGTGCGTGGACTCAGTTTGTAGGCTGCTAGTACGGGGATGGTGATGTAAGAGTTCTGTACTTTGGTGCGTACTCCTCCGGTCCAGTTTCCTTTTAGTCGGTTTCCGTCATAGCCTATGATTTCCATATTGTAATTCTTTACCGTTGCTTTGGTGCGCATGCCTTTATTCTCCAAACGCAGTCCAGTGATGATTCCCCATTTTTTTTTCGTATCCAGCCACTTGGTCATGTTTCCCTCGATAGTGATAGATAGGGTTGGGTTATATCCGTCTATGCTGCGTATTTCTTCGGGGAAAGGCAGTGGGGCGGTACCTCCTAGGTTGACTCCCGCTTTGATTTCGTACTCCCAACCATGCAATGCTGCATTGATGATTGTTTTGTTTCTGTTTGTCTGTGCATACAGTCCGAGGCTTGCCAAAGCCAGTATCAAGGTTAATGTATATTTTTTCATATCTGTTTTTATCTAAGTGGTTGTTTGCATACCAGTTCCAGGTCGTCAATAAGCAGGGTGCTACCCGGTGCGCCTTGAAATACATCACCGTCCTTGCTTGCCGATAGGACAATGCTGACGTTGTATCCTCCGTTTGCCAATTTTTGGGGATCTATTGTTTTTCCATAATGCTCATAGTCGAAGTCCAGTTCAAAGCGGGTCCATTCGCTTGTTTCATGCGTGTCGGTTATGACAGCAGCGGCTACCATGTTTTCATGTTCATAATTGTTCTTTGCGATATGGCCATCCAGCATCTGCACGTCTTTGGTCTTTTCGTAAAACAAGGCATAGATATTGAAAACGTCTTTTCGGTTGGTAGATTCTCCGTTCTCATAGAATTCTGGTCCTGCTTTGTATTTGTAGTAGCCGACCAATTTAATGGGTTCATAATAGAAGGTTGTTCCGAATTTGGTTGCCGACAACGCATCGCTCATGGCGGAGCCTATGTCGAAACTGCCAATGAACAGGTTACCTGCTGCAATGGGCATACCTACCAAAGTGCCTAAACTTCCTGTTTTGCGAGTAATCAGTTGCAAGCAGTTGCCTGTGCGGCCGTTTGGACTGATGCTGGTGGGGAAGTCATTCGGAGCGTAACCGCTTCCGGTTAAGGCAAATCCCTGATTGCCACTGGACCATGTCAGTGTGGAGTAGCCAGAGGCTGCTTCGTATAGCACATAATATTCATTTTTATTATAAGGTACAGTTTTTACGTTTTCAAAGTTAAAAACCGTCGGGATGCTTTTGGTTTCTGGATAATGGATATTGATGGCGTAGGTGCGGTGCCAATTCTTGTCCTCGGATGTTACGGTATAGCGCACTGGGTTGGTGAAATTCTGTGTACTTCCGTTGGCCGGTTCGATAGATGCTCCTTCAGTCAGCTCGAAAGTGGGGGCTAGTCGGGTCAAGTCGGTGCCGTTGTTTACTTCTATGTAAATAGGGTAAGCGTTCAGGCTTTTGTCGTAAGGACGGTTATAGTCAATGTCTGTACCTGTCAGCATCTCGGCAGGGAGGATGCAGTTCAAGATGTCCGCTTCCGCATTGGGGGCTTCGTCCTTGATACAGGAGGTGCAAAGGAGCAGTCCTGTTACTGTGCAGGTGAATAAGTTTTTCAGCTTCATGAATTTGTAATTTAATAGTTGTTCTTATACATAACAGATTGCAAAGGTACTGATTTTCCGTGAAAGTGTTTGCATTCAAAATAGAAAGGTACGGAAAATTGTCTTTCCCGTACCTTGAACTGCAAATATACTTAATAATAAAGGAATGGTTTTTATTAAACAATACCTTGAGCCATCATAGCTTTGGCTACCTTCATGAATCCTGCTACATTAGCACCTTTCACATAGTTTACATAACCATCGGCTTCAGTACCGTATTGTACACAAGCCTCATGAATATTTTTCATGATACTTTTCAATTTTTCGTCTACTTCTTCTTGACTCCAGCCCAGTTTGATAGAATTTTGAGTCATTTCCAATCCAGATACAGATACGCCGCCTGCATTGGCTGCTTTGCCTGGGGCATACAGGATTTTGGCTTCTTGGAATACGCGGATAGCTTCAGGGGTAGAAGGCATGTTTGCACCTTCGCTGACAGCTATGACACCATTGGCAACCAATTGTTTGGCTTCATCACCGTTCAATTCGTTCTGAGTGGCAGAGGGTAATGCGATATCACCTTTCTCACCCCAAGGACGAGCACCTGCTACATATTTGCAGCCATATTTTTCTGCATATTCACGGATACGTCCACGGTATAAATTTTTCAGTTCCATGATGAAATCCAATTTTTCACGGTCTATTCCATCCGGATCATAGATGTAACCATCTGAATCGGACATGGTAACTACTTTACCACCCAGCTCGATTACTTTTTCTACCGTGTATTGAGCTACGTTACCTGAACCTGAAACCAAACAAGTTTTTCCCTTCAGGTCTGTGCCTTTGGTTTTCAACATTTCCATCAAGAAATAGATGTTACCATATCCGGTTGCTTCAGGGCGAATCAGAGAACCACCGAATTCGCGGCCCTTACCGGTCAGTACACCGGAGAATTCATGAGAGAGTTTCTTGTACATGCCGAACATGAAACCTACTTCACGGCCACCTACACCGATATCACCTGCAGGTACGTCAGTCTCAGGACCGATATGGCGCCATAATTCCAACATGAATGCCTGGCAGAAACGCATTACTTCGGCGTTTGATTTGCCACGCGGAGAGAAGTCGGAACCTCCTTTGCCACCACCCATCGGAAGAGTAGTTAGTGAATTTTTGAATGTCTGCTCGAAGGCAAGGAATTTCAAAATTCCCAAGTTTACAGAAGAGTGAAAACGGATACCACCTTTGTAAGGACCAATGGCATTATTATGTTGTACGCGGTAACCCATATTTGTCTGGATGTTACCTTTGTCATCCATCCACGTTACACGGAATTGATACACACGATCAGGAATACACAAACGTTCAATCAGGTTCACCTTGTCAAATTCGGGATGTTTGTTGTATTCTTCTTCGATTGTACTTAGTACTTCCTCTACCGCTTGATGATATTCAGGCTCATTGGGGAATCTTCTTTTCAAATCTTCTAATACCTTAGCTGCATTCATAATCTACTTCTTTTTATAATTGTTAATTAATTCTTCTTGTTTTTTTGATGGTGCAAAAATATAGATAAGAATTGAAATATGCAACAAATTATAAAGAAAATGCGTGTAAAAATATCAATATGTACAAAATGTAAGCTAAAAAGCGGATAAAAGATTATTTTCCTCTTTCCTTGAGATATTTTAATAGTGGAATAAAGACTAAAGCTCCCGAAATGATAATGGATAGTATTAAAGGCCCGTCAATATGTTCGCTCCCTGTTAGAATAATATAGCAAATGGCAATCCATAAAAGGGCTAAGGTTACGATTTGTGGGAGGGAAAGCGGTTTTCTTCTCATAGTATTGTTTTAATGAATTGAATATATTTCACCACAAATAGCCTTGATTTACACAGATAGAATTTGCTGGTACTAACAACCATGATTAATAATCTGTGTAAATCTATGCAATCTGTGGTGAAAGTTATTTATTTTTCTTTCTTTTTCTTGTCAACGATGGCATCAATAACCGCAACCGCAGTGATGTTTACAATATCGCGTACAGAAGCTTCACAATCAGTGAAATGAATAGGTTTGTTCAATCCCATTTGTATCGGGCCGATTACCTCGGTTTCACTCATAGACTGAATGAGCTGGTAGGTAGCATTGGCAGAACTTAGGTTCGGGAATACTAACGTGTTTACTTCTTTACCTTTCAAACGTGTGAAGGGATATTTCTCATCACGTAATTTAGTGTTCAGTGCAAAATTGACTTGCATTTCACCATCTATAGCCAGTTCCGGATATTCTTTCTGCATATAGTCCACCGCATCATGTACTTTAGCCGGGCTTCCTTCTGTATCTGAACCGAAGTTGGAGTAAGACAGCATGGCCATTGTCGGAGTGTGATTAAAGAACTCTACCGTTTTCTTCGACAATTTAGCGATGTCAATCAGTGTGTCGGTGTCCGGGTGACGGTTAATCAGGGTATCGGCTACAAAATAAGTACCTTTCTTTGAATTCAAGATATGCATTGTACCGAAATGTTTGTATTCCGGTTGGATACCGATAACTTCTTTCGCTACCTTGATTGTGTTGGAATATTTGGTATATAGACCGGTGATGAATGCATCGGCCTCTCCGGTTTCAACCATCATCATACCAAAATAGTTGCGCTCGAACATTTTGTCGTTGGATTCCTGAAGGTTGGCTCCTTGGCGTGCGCGTTTTTCCGAAAGGATGCGGGCATAACGCTCACGACGTTCAGCTTCACGGTCATGACGGAGGTTGATGATTTCAATTCCTTCCAAGCTCAGATCCAGTTCTTTTGCCAGTTTTTCAATGCGTTCGTCATTACCTAATAGGATAGGATGACAGATTCCTTCGGCTTTGGCTTCTACAGCAGCTTTTAACATGGTAGGATGGATACCTTCGGCAAATACCACCCGCTGTGGGTCGCGACGGGCTGTTTCGTAAAGTTGACGGGTCAATTTGCTTTCTTGTCCCATCAATTCGCGCAGCCGGGTCTTGTAGGCTTCCCAGTCGGTGATGTTTTTGCGTGCCACTCCTGATTCCATTGCTGCTTTTGCCACAGCCATGGAAACTTCGGTAATCAAACGAGGGTCAACCGGTTTCGGAATGAAATAATCAGGACCGAAAGTAAAATTATTCACATGATAGGCTTCGTTCACTACGTCGGGAACAGGTTGTTTTGCCAAATCGGCGATAGCATGCACGGCAGCCAGCTTCATTTCTTCATTGATAGCTTTGGCCTGAGTATCCAGAGCTCCGCGGAAAATATAAGGGAAACCGATTACATTATTGATCTGGTTAGGATAGTCTGAACGTCCGGTAGACATCAGTACATCGGGGCGGGATGCCATGGCGTCTTCGTAAGAGATTTCCGGAGTCGGATTGGCTAATGCGAATACGATAGGATGATCTGCCATACTGCGGACCATATCCTGAGTCAGCACATTACCTTTTGATAGTCCTAAAAATACGTCTGCACCTTTAATGGCTTCTTCCAGTGTATGTACATCGCGACGGTCAGTAGCAAAAAATTTCTTACTTTCTGTCAAGTTAGGACGGTCACTGGTTATCACGCCTTTGCTGTCTAGCATTAAAATGTTTTCTTTCCGTGCTCCTAATGCTACATACAGTTTTGTACAGGAAGTGGCGGAGGCTCCGGCACCGTTTACTACGATTCTTACATTTTCAATTTTCTTTCCGGCAACTTCCAATGCATTTAATAAGCCGGCGGATGAAATGATGGCTGTACCGTGTTGGTCGTCATGCATTACTGGGATATCCAGTTCTTCTTTCAGCCGGGCAAAATCCGCCGAAAGCATGGAGGGAGAGATCAGCATAGTGGGGTTCCTCTTTTCACGGGTGGTTTATCTGCGCAAATAGGCGTATTTCACCTATTTTGATTCTATTTTATCATATCGCATCTTGCCCCTCCCGTCAATAAATTCTATTTGACGCTTTCCTGAACAATCTGTGAAAAGTGCAGCGGGCCGGCGGGCGGAGGCGGCACTTCCCCGCGACTCCCTGCAAGGGGCCGGTTTCGGGCCGCAGGCCAAACCGTCCTTTGGACGGTTTCAGCGAACTTCGTTCGCTGCGGCGGCTCCGCCGCCGGGCCTGCGGCCCGCACTCTCCCCTCGCAGCAGCTCTCCCTCCAAGTGTCCCCAGCCGCCCCGCCCCAAATATTCACACAATTCCGGTTGTTTCTCCCCGGCTGCTGTGGTACAATAGGGTACGGTTTAATTTGGGGATTTTTACCCCAAGATATCCCTGAAGAACTTGATTGATCCGAAAGGAAGGTACCCGCTATGCGGTTTTCACTTATTGCGGCCCCGCTGGAGCTGGGCTGCGGCACTACCGGCTGCGCCATGGGCGGCGCGGCTCTCGTCAGCGGAGAGAACGGACTTCTCTCCTTCCTCACCCACAATGGCATCAGCGCCTCGGCGGATTCCGCCTTTGTACCGATGACCGCCCGCCGGGAGGAGGAGCCCGCCCCCCACTATCTGCCGGAGGTGGTGACTGCCTGCTGCGCCACCCGGGATGCTGTTTCCGCCGCCCAGGGAGAGGGCGCTTTCCCCGTCACCCTCGGCGGCGACCACGCCCTGGGACTGGGCACCGTAGCCGGCACCGCCCAGCACTACTCCCCGGAGGAGCTTTCCCTCGTCTGGGTGGATGCCCACACCGATATCAACACCGAAAATTCCTCCCTTTCCGGCAATATCCACGGCATGCCCATCGCGGCGCTGCTGGGCCTTTGCGGGCAGGAGCTTTCCTCTGTCTGCGGGGGGCTGCCCGCCCTGCGCCCGGAAAATGTCCACATCATCTTCGCCCGGGATATCGACCCCGCCGAAGAGCGGATCATTGCGGAACAGGGCGTTCACCTTTACCGCATGAGCGAGATCAAGGAGCAGGGCCTCTCCGCGGTGCTGCACCGCCTGCTGGGCAATATCGCCACTCCCTTCTGCCATGTCAGCTGGGATGTGGACAGTCTGGATGCGTCTTTTATCCCCGCCACCGGTCTGCCCATCCCGGATGGCCCCGACCCCAAGGCCGTAACCGATGTGCTGCTGGCCCTGGCGGCCTCCGGCAAGATGGTGGCCCTGGACTGTGTGGAGTATAACCCCGCCCGGGACTCTGACGGCAGCTGCTGCCGCACCGTTCTGGGCATCCTGGAGCCGGTGCTGCTGGCCCTGGCCGCCAAACCGTGATTTTTTAGGCTCCTGCAGGGGTCGGGTACGGGCCACAGGCCGTTTCGGCTGCGCCGAAACACGCAGGCTCCGCCTGCGTCGGCGGCTGCGCCGCCGGGCCTGCGGCCCGCCCTGCCCCTTTCCGGAGCCTTTCCCATACCGGGCCGGCCCCCACCGGCCCCTCGCTGTAAGGAGTACCCTATGGAACATACCCTCACCCTCTCCCGGGCCACCGCCGCCCTGCGGCAGCACGGCCTGCTGCTTTCGGCCCCCCATTGCCCGCAGGAGCTCACCTTCCCCGCCCTCACCTACGATAGCCGGGCCGTCGCCCCCGGCGCCCTTTTCGTCTGCAAGGGCCTGAATTTCAAGCCGGAGTACCTGCAAAAGGCGCTGGAAGCCGGCGCCGCCTGCTATGTGGCGGAGCAGCCCTATGACAATGCCGCCCCGGCTCTCCTCGTCAGCGATGTCCGCCGGGCCCTTTCCGTCCTGGCCGCCGAATACTACGGCCACCCTGCCGAACAGCTCACCCTCATCGGGCTCACCGGCACCAAGGGCAAAACCACCACCACCTACTTCATCAAGAATATTCTGGATACCGCCCTCGGCCACCGCACCGCCGTCCTTTCCACCGTGGAAATGTACACCGGCGGCGAAAGCACCGAAGCCCACCTTACCACCCCGGAAAGTCTGGAGCTGCAGCAGTGCTTCGCCGATACCCTGGCCCACGGCATCCGCCACCTGACGATGGAGGTCTCCTCCCAGGCGTACAAGCAGCAGCGGGTCTACGGCGTTCCCTTCACCGTTGGGCTGTTCCTCAATCTTTCGGAGGACCACATCGGCCCGCTGGAGCACGAAAGCTTTGAGGATTACTTCCAGTGCAAGCTGCAGCTGATGAAAAACTGCAAGCTCGCCGTCATCTGCCGCGGCACCGACCGCTTCGAGGAAATTTACGCCGCCGCCAAGGCCCATGCCGAACGGGTCCTGGTCTGCGGCAATGACCCCTCCTGCGACCTGTGGGTGGAAAATATCCGCAAGGAAACCCCCGGCTTTACCTTCACCGTCTGCGATAAAAATTCCCGACGGGATTTCCGCATCACCATGGAGGGCCGCTTCAATATCGAAAATGCACTGGCCGCCATCACCATCACCCGGGCCCTTGGCCTGCCGGATGATGCCATAGCCGCCGGTATTGCCGATGTTTCCGTCCCCGGCCGAATGAATGTGCTGCAAAAGGACGGCCGCACCGTCATTGTGGATTACGCTCACAATTTTCTCAGCTTTACCGCGCTGTTCCGCTCCCTGAAGCAGGATTACCCCGGCGCCCCCATCAAGGTGCTGTGCGGCTGCCCCGGCCACAAGAACCTGAAGCGTCGGGTGGATATCGGCCACCTCTGCGGGGAATACGCCGATTTTGTCTACCTCACCGCCGAAGACCCCGGCTTTGAGGACCCGGCCGAGATCTGCCGGGAGATGGCCGGTTACATCGGGGAATCCCATCACCGCTTCATCATCCTGCCGGACCGTGCCGCCGCCGTGGAGCGTTCCATCGCCGAACTGGCCCCCGGTGAAATTCTCATCCTGGCCGGCAAGGGCGAGGAGGACTACCAAAAGGTGCAGGGCCGCTATGATTTTTACGAATCCGACCTGGCCATTGCCCGCCGCTGCCTGGGGCTGTAACGCCATCGGGTCCCGGCTCCCAGGTGAGAGCCCTTTCACTAATACGGCAAAATGGCCCCTTTTTTGCATGTGAAAGGTTAATATTTCACTTTTATTTACGGAAGATTTACAATACTGGGATATTCCGGGCTGAAATCGCATAAATGCTGGGGCATATTGGTGCCCTGTGCCTAGGATTATTTATGCTATTTTGAGGGTGTTCCTCGCCGCGCAATCCACAAAACACACCGCCCGAATATAAAAAAACAGGTCGAAAAAAGAAAGAAAAGGAGACCTTCATCATGCCTATCCTGCAGCAAAATGACGCCGCTGCCGTGGCGCGCTATACCGAATTTGTGACCCACAGCCCCTGGGGCAACCTGATGCAGGACCGCGGCTGGGCCCATGTTAAAAAGGGTTGGGTCGGCGAGCAGGTCTATCTGGAGCAGAATGGAGAGATCACCGCCGCCATGAGCATCATTTTTGCCCCCGCCGTAGCCGGGCGCACCTTGGCCTACGCCCCCCGCGGGCCGGTCTGCGATCCCTACGATACCGAAACCATCGCCGCGCTGATGCGGGAAGCCGCCCCCGCGCTGAAAAAGCACCGGGCCTTCCTGCTGCGCTTTGACCCCGAAACGCCCTACACCGATGAGCTCATTGCCAAATATGAAAAGCTGGGCCTGCGCTGCCGCGCCCGCAACTGCGGCCTGCACGATCAGATCCAGCCCCGCTTCAATATGTTCCTGCCGCTGGAGGGCAAAACACTGGAGGAGCTGATGCCCGCCTTTGGCGAAAAGACCCGGTATAATATCCGGCTTTCCGCCCGCAAGGGAGTGACCACCCGCTGGGCCGGCGCCGAAGGGCTGGAAACCTTCTTCCGCATCTACCTGGAGACCTGCGAGCGGGATGGCATCGGCCACCGCCCGCTGGATTATTTCCAGCGTATGCTGGAGGCCTACGGCCCGGAGCGCTGCCGCGTCTGCCTGGCTGAATACGAGGGCGAACCGCTTGCCGCAGCCATCGCGCTGCACTACGGCCGTAAAGTATTCTACATTTACGGGGCCAGCAGCAATGAGAAGCGCAACCTGATGCCCGCCTATGCCATGCAGGCGGAAATGATCCGCTGGGCGTGCTCCCTGGGCGTGGATTTCTACGATTTCGGCGGGGTGTACTCCCTCAGCAAGGAAAACGGCCTATACCGCTTTAAGGAGGGCTTCTGCCACTCGGTAGGCGTCACAGAACTGGCGGGTGAATTTGACCAGGTGCTTTCGCCGTTCTGGTACTGGGCTTTC
>OIWT01002846.1_pt1 | contig 16969 bp, 16 predicted proteins | sample 1587701 | NCBI WGS metagenome assembly OIWT01 (sample SAMEA3888904, study PRJEB22519) | human gut metagenome | biome: human gut; feature: human-associated habitat; material: faeces | place: Denmark | collected 2009
GGCCTCGGTGGTGATTGTGAAGCCCTGAGGAACGGGAAGACCGATGTTTGTCATTTCAGCAAGGTTCGCGCCCTTACCGCCGAGAAGCTCTCTCATCTGAGCGTTGCCCTCGGAGAACAAATAAACGTACTTGTGAGCCATGATATACCTCCGTAAATAGTGTTTTTAGCTGCGAAGAAGACGCAGAAAATAAAGGCTGCGTCTTCGCCTCATGCTATTATAACAGACCGACATGAAAAATACCATATATTTTTACAATAAAATAGGGGCCATTCATCATTGAGAAGAAAAGCGGTGGGCTTTTTGCCCACCGCTTTTTTTTCACCTCAGCAGGGAGAGCCTCCCTGCGCCAAAAAATACAGTATTAAATATCAGTTTACTTTGCCATCATTTGAATCTTTCGCTGCGTTTGCTTTCTTATCGGCGCGTATTTTGTCCGCGCGACGGCTCCATATCATATATATCAGCACCGGAGGCAGGAACAGCGCCGTACCGTCATCGGAAACTTTTCCTCCCATAAAGAACCAAACCAGCAACGCCGCCGTTGCAGCAATATCAAGAAAAATACCGAGTATACTCACAGTAAACCTCCTTATTACGGAATATAATCTATTGCATCATCAAAGGATATTCTTTTTGCACTCCCATAAGCCAATTTGGGTGAAACCGATATTTCTCCACTGGTAATGCTTATGCTTGGGTTGACGGATAATGTTTGATGGTGGTACGCTCCATAAACATTAAATCTTATTGCTTCATTTGGAGTGGCTATCTTAGCTCTTATAGAAGCAAAAATATAGAAGCCAGAGTAACTGCTATTATAATTGGCACCCGTATAAGGTGTATTTATAGGCAAGTTAAAAATATAGGCGACTCCGTTTATAAATCTCTTAAATCGTCCTGTGTCTTTTAAACTTGTAATATCATCATTAAATATTTCATCTTTCACAGTTGTATGACCATTTGCTACAGTCGTTTTTGTATACCCATATGTAGCACCAAAGTCCTTTGCCACCATCTCTAACCTGCTGCTAGAAATACTAACAACATCTTTTCCTCTAAAGATGGGCATCTTTATCCATGAAAAGCTTACCAAAATTGTATAAACACCCTTTTCAGACCTATCATCCCTATAGCACAAAATATCTTTTTGCAAATTCGACTCTTTTTCACTATTCTCATATATTGTGTCATCAGACATATTGTTCGAAGCAGATTGCAAAGAACTTTCATACTCTTCTTTACTCAGTATAGTTTCCTTACCACTTTCATCGATTTTACAGTATTGAGAAAAATGATAAATTTCTTCAGCATTATATATTTTAAGTTTTTCTTTTTCTGGCATTTTGCTAATATATTCTTCAGATAAATCAATGCTCTTCAAAATATCTTCTGCAACTTCTATTTCATTTTTGGAAGATATTTTACCAACAAATCTCTGTATTGACAATTCATACCCATTAAGACTTGTTTTATCATCATAAGCATATACCGGCAATACCGAAAACACCAACAAAGTTGTTACCAACAACATACACATTAACTTTTTCACAAAACTCAGGTCTCCTTTCAGCACGAAATATGTTAGCTTTTTAACCATCTCAAGTCATAGTATAACTATGGCCATGACTATGTACTACAGCCTTCACATTATATTTCTGTCACCTCCAATATTTCAAAAAATTTTTTTAATATCTCCAAATCCTGGTTTATTTTATCACACTGACATTAAATACGCAATACCCAAAATAATATTTTTTGCCCATTTTAGCTCATTTTATAAAATATCTTTGAAAAATCGCGCAGTCATATGCACAATGTCTTGTAATTTTGCACTTTTTCTGTCATAATATACTTTAAGATACCGCACGGATATCAACAACGAAAGGACAATGAACTTTATGGATAATAAATGTGCTGTTATTCTCGCCGCAGGCGAAGGCACACGAATGAAGAGCAAGAAACCGAAGGCTCTCGCCGAGGTTCTGTTTGCGCCGATGATCGACTGGGTCATAAGCGCAGTAAAAGAGAGCGGCATAGACGACATATGCGTTGTCAAGGGCTTCGGCGCGGAATACCTTGAAGCGCACCTTGCGGACAGCTGCAAGACAGTGCTCCAGAGCGAGAGACTCGGCACGGGTCATGCCGTTTTGCAGGCGGGCAGCTTTATCGAGAAAAACGGCGGCGATGTTCTCGTCTTAAACGGCGACGCTCCGTTCATCGACGCAAAGACAATATACGACGCGCTCGCCCTGCACAGAAAAGAGGGCAACAGCGTCACCGTAATTTCCGCAGAGATAGACGACCCGACCGGCTACGGCAGGATAATCCGCTCGGCGGACGGCTCGGTTGAAAGGATAGTCGAGCAGCGCGACGCTTCTGCCGAGGAAGCGGCAGTCAGGGAAGTGAACTCCGGCGCGTTCTGGTTTGAGGGCGAGGCTCTTATGAGAGCTCTCAACGCACTCAGCGAAAAGCGCGCAAGCGGCGAGAACACGAAAAAAGAGTTCTATCTCACCGACGCTCTCGAGGAGATAAAATCCTACGGCCTGCGCGCGGGTTCTTTCACGGCGCAGAGCGCGGACATAATCCTCGGCGCGAACGACAGGGTTCAGTTGAACGAGCTCAACGAGCTTGCGCGTCGCCGCGAATTGGAGAAGCATATGCGCGCGGGCGTGTCAATCCCCTGCACCGACGGGGTTATAATCTGCCCCGGCGCAAAAATCGGCAGAGACACGGTGATACTCACGGGCTCCGTCATTAAGGGCGACAGCGTTATCGGCGAGGACTGCACGATAGGCCCCGACTCGTTCGTTGAAAACAGCACGATAGAAAACGGCGTCTCGTTCGTCCGCTCGGTCTGCTACTCGTCGAATATATTGAGCGGCGCGGATATCGGCCCGTTTGTGCGTATCCGTCCCGGCAGCGTTATCGGCAAGTCCGTTCACGTCGGCAACTTCGTCGAGGTCAAGAACAGCACGATAGGCGCGGACACAAAGATATCCCACCTCTCCTATATCGGCGACTCCGACCTCGGAACGGGAATCAATATCGGCTGCGGCTGTGCTACGGCTAATTACTCCGGCAACAAAAAGAGCCGCACAACTATAAAGAACGGCGCATTCATCGGCTGCCACACCTGCCTCGTGGCTCCCGTTGAGGTCGGCGAAAACGCATACACGGCAGCAGGGTCTACCGTGACCGAGGATGTCCCCGACAACTCGCTCGCAGTCGCCCGCTCAAGACAGACGGTCAAAAAGGGCTGGGTAAAGATAAAGCAGCCCTATAAGCATAAAATCTAAAAAAGAAAGACGGTGAAATTGCCATGAAGAAAGGCAAAAAGGCGGCTATAATTATTATTGCCGTTATCGCGGCCGCGGCCATTGTCGTGGGCGGACTCATGATCGGAGGAGTTATTCCCACAGGAAACAAGAGAACAGCTTCCGCAAAAGAGATAACTGTTGACGATACCGCAATGGTCGCATACAAGAGCTACCCCAAGGTCTACAAAACCACTCTCCGCTCCCTCTACGGCATGAGCGAGAATGACGTTGCAAAGGTCTATGAGAACAACTGCGACGGCTGGAATGTTTACAACCAGACAGTCGCGATAAAGAACCGCTCCAATATTGCGATAGTCATCTCAAACGCCAAGAGCGACGCGAACGGAACAGACAATATTTGGGTCTGCTCGCGCACAAGAGAGGCCGACTATGTGACGATAGCTCCCGGCGAGACCGGAACCTTTACATTCAATGTCCTCGCCAAGGGCTACAGCAGCCCCGACGATGTGAAATCGGCTCTCAAGAAGCTCAATCCGAGCATCGTGTTTGCGGAGAACAAGTCCGCTGCGGATCAGACCTTCGTGAAGTTTGATATGATAAACGCCGAGAAGTTTGCAATCGATATAAAGTTCTGATAAAGTAAAATAATTGCGGGCGCTCGGGAGACCGGGCGTCCGTATAAAATGTAAGGAAAAAGATATGAATTTTTTCAGACGCACTCCCCGCGCTGTCGGCGCACCCGAATTTTTGATAGTCGGGCTCGGCAACCCGGGCAAGGAATATGAATTCACCCGCCACAACGCGGGCTTTCTCTGCCTCGATCTCTTCGCGCAGGAGAACGGCATAAAAATAAACCGCTTGAAGTTCAACGCCCTTATCGGCGACGCGGAGATAAGCGGCAGGCGCTGCATTCTCGCCAAGCCCCAGACTTTCATGAACAACTCCGGCGAGGCGGTGCGCGACATAGCCTCGTTCTACAAAATCCCGCCCGAGAAGATAATAGTGATTTTCGACGACATCTCCCTCCCCTGCGGCAGACTCAGAATCAGACGCAAGGGCACGGACGGCGGGCACAACGGAATAAAGAGCATAATATATCAGCTTAGAAGCGATCAATTCCCGCGCATAAAGCTCGGCATCGGCGCAAAGCTCCACCCTGAGCAGCCACTTGCAGACTGGGTGCTCTCAGCCTTAAAGGGCGACGACCTCGAGCGTCTGCGCTCCGCCTGCCTCAAGGCCTGCGACGCTATTCCCCTGCTCGTAAACGGGGAGACGGAAAAGGCAATGGGACTCTATAACGCCGCCGCGGAATAACCGTGCGGGCGGCCGAGTCCCTGCCGAAATCAGAATTTGAAGTTTTTGGAGGACATCTCGTCCATTATGCCGCTGACGGTTTTCATCGCCTTGGCGGCGCTCTTCTTGACATTCTTCTTCGCCTTTTTGAGCGAATTGCCCGAGCTCATCATCACAGCGCCCGACACCGCGGCCGCCGCGCCGCCCACTGCGAGAGCAGCCATGACATTTTTGGCAGTTGAGCCGTACTGAGCCATCTTCATAAAGAACACACCCCTTTTTAATTTTCAGAACGCTTCGGGCGTTCCCTTTATATTTTGAGCAGGGAGCGCACCGAGATTCGAGACAAATTTTGTTTTGTCAAAGCGCACGAAACAGGAGGACAAAAATGCAGCTTAATATAGTTCTCGTCGAACCCGAAATACCGCAGAATACCGGCAACATCGCACGAACCTGCGCCGCGACCGGCTCGCGCCTGCATATAGTAAAGCCCATGGGCTTTGCTATTGACGACCGCAAGCTAAAAAGAGCCGGACTCGACTACTGGCATCTGCTTGACATAACATATTATGAGAACCTCGCGGACTTTTTTGAAAAAAACGCGGGCGGAAAATTTTTCTATTTTTCGACCAAGGCAGAGCATATTCATTCGGATGTAGCTTACCCCGACAACGCCTACATAGTCTTCGGCAAGGAGACAAAGGGACTGCCCGAGGAGCTTCTGCACGACAACCCCGACAGCTGCGTGAGAATACCGATGATAAACGATTCTGACGCACGCAGCCTGAACCTTTCAAACTCCGTAGCAGTTGGAGTGTACGAGGTGTTGCGCCAATGGGGATATCCCGAGCTGCTGACCAAAGGCAAGCTGACGAAATTCGATTGGAACGAATAAAAAGCCGATTAACGAACATTTATAATGCAGCGAATCCCGCCCGGGTTTCAAGAGAGGCTGCATAAGGAAGAAGGCAGCACAAAATTTGTGCCGCCTTCTTTTTATACTATTCCAAAAAGAATCCACAAGGGATTTTGGTGACAAATCCGAAGCTCTCTGTACCTATGGACAAAAGTGATATTCCGGGCTTTGCCCGGAGTGATATTTTCCTTTCGGAAAGTGAAATGAAAGTCTGCCGGCTTTCGTGATATTATATTCGCCGATTAAACTGCCGCAGGCAATATAACTATGCGAAGCATAATACCACTGTCCGAAGGACAATACAACTCGCCGTCAGGCGAATATAACTGAGGCGCACTTCCTTACGGAGTGCCCCTCTCGGGCGGAATTTTTGTTTTTGTGCCGTAAAAAGCAAAAAGCGAAGCTGAGTTTCCGCTTCGCTTTTGCAGTTACCGAATATTTTCCCTTACGTTTTTACTTATAGTTTCTTATAAGCTCCTTGTAGAAATCTACCGCCTGAGGGATTTTGTCTATGCTTATGTTTTCGTTTTCCCCGTGTACGGACGCATACTGCTGCTTGTCTATATCAATGGGGGCGAATCTTATTACCGCGTCGGAGAGGTCGGCAAATCTTCTCGCGTCGGTTCCCGCCGGCAGGATAAAGGGCGCTGCCACAGCATACGGAATCACCTTTTCGACGGTTTTCTTTATGTATTTATACCCGTCGCTGTCAAGTGATGAGGGCTTGTAATACTCGTTGTCGGAGTCTTTTATCGTGATTTCAACGCCGTATTTTTCGGCGACCTCTCTCATCGCGTCCAGATCCTTCGAAAAGTCCGCATCGTTGATGCAGCGCAGGAACGCCTCACCCCTGCAGCTTCCGTCCTCGTCGGTCGATAACTTTTTAAAGGTGCAGCCCGTTCCGAGCATCTCTCCCGCCGCGGCGTTGAGCTTGGGCATGAGCTTTATCAAAAGTCCGGAGAACAACCACAGATTTGAGAACACGAATTTCATGGGGAACGACATATGCGGGGCGAGAGCCTCGAACATCCCCCTCACCTCGGGGTGAAGCCGCCTGATAAACGGCGGGTTCTCGTCTGTCTCGGCCATAAACGCGACCATTCGCATAACGGGCGTCTTGTGCCCGCCCTCGAGACCCGCGTGACCGGGTTTGCTGCTCGCCGTGAGCTGAGCCGTGCATCTTCCCTTTTCGTGGACTGCCATCATGGCGCATCTCTTGCTTATTCCCGCCATGGGCGGATCTATTATCGCGCCGCCCTCGTCCATTATCCACTCGAACTTTATGTTGTTCTCGTTGAAGTAATCGAGCGCGAGGAGTGCGCCGTCTCCGCCGTATTCCTCGTTGTGGGAGGAAAACAGATATGTGTTGACGGGGAACTCAAAGCCCTCCCCGAGCAGCTCCTCTATTGCCGAGAACTCGGCGAACAGGGGCGTCTTTGTGTCGACTGTTCCTCTGCCCCAGAGCTTGCCGTCCCTGATAACTCCGGCGAAGGGCTCCTCCTGCCAATCTCCCGTGGCGTCGACCACGTCGTGGTGAGACATGACCATTACGTTTCGGCTCTCGTCCCTGCCCTTTATTTTATATAGATAAGCGTCGTCTCCGAGTATCTTCAGCTCCGCCTTCTCCGTCATTAACGGAAACAGCTTCTTGATAACCTCTCTGAGCTTCAAAAACTCAGCCGCTTCGAATCCGTCTTTTTTCGATACCGTCTTGCATCTTATCACTTCGGCAAGACGCTCCCCGTAATACAGGGCTCTCTCTTCCGCTGAAATATTCATACCGACCGCCTCAGCTATTCTCTTTTTTATCTTTTGTTGCCTTTTCTATCGTGGTGAGGACATCCTTTTCTTTATAGCGCAGGAAAACCAAGATGGCGAGAAGGCAAAACGCGCCGCCGACTACCGCGGTAAGCTTGAGTCCGAGCACGCCGACGTTTTCTCCCGCCACGGCGCCCGTGACTACGAGCGAGGGCACTATCATTATCGCAAGGGAGTTGCCCATTTTTACGATAAAGCTCTTTGCCGCGCCGAAAATTCCCTCCTGGTTTACGCCGGAGGTCACGGTGTCATACTGGATGATATCCGCCATCATCGCGCCGGGGAGCACGTTGAGCACGGCAAACGGGAACGACACAAACAGCGCGAACACGCAGGCCAGGGCGAGCTTGTTGCCCGGAATCTTATCGCTGAAGCAGATCACGATTTCGGCAACGGAGAACACGAGGCAGCCCAAAATAACGGGAAGCTTTTTGCCTCTTTTTTTCGCGAACTTGTTTACCATGGGATACATGAGCAGCGAGCCCGCAATGGAAATGGCGAGTATCAGCACGGAATAAGTCTCCGCAAGTCCCATGAGGGAGGTGACATAGTACATAATGCACGCCTGGAAGAACGCCATGCCCGTGTTCTCAAGCAGCTGACCCAAAGTAACTGTTCTGAAATGCTTGTTCGAAAAAGCGTGTTTGAGCGACTCGCCCAAAGAAACGGTGGGAATCACCGAGCGGACATAGTCCTTTTCTTTTATTGTAAACGCCGGAATCATCAGCAGGATTATGCCTATAACCGTATAGAAAGCAAAGGTTATTCTCCACGAATTGAGAGTGGACAGCCCCGCTCCCTTGAACATACTGACGATAAGCGGGCTGACATAGCCCAGCGCACTTCCGGTGACGAAGAAAAACGAGCTTATTGTATATGCGTTAACTCTCAGCGGACCGTCTTGAATCAGCTCGGGGATGAGCGCGTTGTGCGGAATCATGTAGAGAGTGAAGAAGAAGTAATAGCCCCACATGAACGCGGCGATCCAAACTGCGTTGAGTATGCTTACGGAATTCATCGGCACGAAGAACATCAGCAGAGCGCAGAGGCCGAACGGGATAGCCGCCTTCTGCATCATGGGTATTCTTCTGCCGTTTTTGTTCTTGCTCTTGTCGGAGCTCGCCGCTATAAGGGGGTCTGTGACGGCGTCTATAATATGTCCGACGGCTTTTATCAGGCCTATAACCGTGAGAACTCCCAGAATGATTCTTCCCTGGGGGATAAGATTCGGGATTCCCGACTCCTTGGACGGCTGATAAAAATAAATAAGATAGTTATTGAGCATTGTTGTAAAGAGTCCCACCGCAAATTGCGGAAGGCACAACCTTACGATTAACGACGTGTTTACTTTTTTCATTTTTTCACCTGTCTCCATCATTTTTTATATATCTCAACGCACAGATATCGTCGCCCTTGGCAATGGCCTTGGGCAGCTCAAGTCTTGCGTCAAAGCAGCTCCGTACCCTGAGAGATTCCGCAGCGCGTTACGGCCGCCGATGCGAAGTCCTTGGGGTCAAGTCCTCTCTTCTCGGCCTCGTCCGTTAAAAGGTACAGCCAAAATGCGCGGTGCTCCAAAAGCTCCCGGATTTTGACTATGTCCGGATTCTTTATTCTTGCTTCGTTGACAATCTTCGACATAATATCCTCCGTCTTTCAAATCAGCCGTCAAGTCACACCATTATAAACCATTCGTCCCGTAAATTCAATCCCGATAAGCCGCGTTCTGCGATTTTCCGCAGATGAAAATTTATAAAATGCTCTTAAAACGGCGAAAACCCGCCCGCAAATAAATGCGAGCGGGTTTTTATTGCATTTCGGATTCCGCTTTTTATGAGCGGCTATGCTTACCGTTTTATTCCGAGTATCTTTTTCATATCGCGCATATGCGGCGCAAAGTCGATATTTTTTATCAGATGCGCGTCCGCGCCCATGTTGAAGCACGAGCCCGTTTCTCTGCCGATATTCCACATTCTGCGGCTGAACTCCGGGTCGCCGTAGATATTGCCGATATTGAGCTCCCATGCTACCTCATGTTCTTTTGCAAGAGCCATTATATCGCCCAGCTCATTGTCGGTTATTGCCCTGCTCGCAAGCGTTTTGTCCTCAAGAGCGCGGACATAGCCGGCGGTCAGCGGATGCGCTATGCAGTCGGCCTTGCCGCTTTTTATGAGAGAGGTGACATTCTCAAGCGCGTGCCGAGCATAGCCGCGGGGAGTCCTTTCTTTCGCCTGCTCCCAAAAATCAAGGTGATAGTGATTGCAGGAATAGAGCCTGTAATCGATAGCACTTCTGAAGGCATCGCCCTCAAGGGTTTTGCCTATGCCGTAGCCCGAGAGCTCCATACCGTAGAGCACCTTGCACGGCTCGCCGATTTTTTTGCCCTGCTCCCTGAGCGTTTCAAGTCTGCGCAGAGCCTCTGCGTCGTTGATATCGTCGTTGTAGTGGTCGGTCAGGGCTATTGTTCTGTAGCCTATGCGCGCAGCCTCGGCGAAAATATTTTCCACTGTCATCTCCGGCTTTGCGCAGCGCGAAAAAGCGGTGTGTATATGCAGATTGTCGCGGGCGAGCTCGTCGAGGTCAAAACACGGTGCGTGGATATACATAATATATATTATCCCTCCGTCGCGCTCTCGCTCTCGGTCTCGGAAGGAGCCTCCGAGGAAGTCTCCGCCTGAGTCTCCTCGGGGAGAGTTGTCTCGGGTGCGGTAGTCTTGGGCGCGGTAGTCGAAGCCGTCTCGGGCGCGTCGGTATTCTGCATGGCGCTGATAAAATATCCGTCATCGCTGACACGCAGAGTCACCTTGAGATATTTGCTCGGCGCGGGCTCGACATAGTTGCCCCTGGCATCCTGCTCCCAGCCGTCGCCGCTTATGCAGGCAACTGTCAGGATTATTGAATCGCCCTTCTTCTGCTGCGACAAAACGCGCGGAATAAAGGTCGGCATAACACCTGTAAGCGGGACGATATAGGCCTGCTTCGCTTCGTCGTAGGTGAAGGTATAGGTTCCGCCGTCAACCGTGCAGTGGACGGGCTTGACATCCGTGCCGAAGAGCTTTGCGAACTGCTTTTCGACATCCTTCTGCGGAACTATAACGCCGGAGACGTCGCCCTCGGCATACTCGAACTGATCTATATCAATGTTGCTCTTCATCAGCGACCAGATAGATGCGTCTATCAGCTGGCTCATCTTCGCGCCGCTGACATCATCAAACGGGTCGGGGTCGTTCATTATGACGGGTGCAAGAAACTGCTCGTATTTCTCGAACTTGTCGCTGTTGTCCGTAAGGCTGCCTATCCCGCGCACGGCGAAAACAATTACCGTAACAAGGCCGATAACGGCGAGGATAACTGTCACTACGCCGAGCGGAAACGCCCATTTTTTCTTTTCTTTTGCAGCTGTGTTGGTGCTCATGGATTTAATTCCTCCTTCAGCGTATCTGACCCGAGCCGTAGACAATATATTTTTCGCTCGTCAGATTATTCAGTCCCAGCGGCCCTCTCGCGTGGAGCTTCTGGGTGGATATGCCGATTTCCGCGCCGAAGCCGAACTCACCGCCGTCGGTGAAGCGGGTCGACGCATTGACATAGACCGCCGCCGAATCGACTTCGTTTAAGAACTTCTGCGCATTGAGGTAGTCATCGGTGACAATGCTCTCGCTGTGGCCTGTGCTGTATTTTGCGATATGAGCTATCGCCTCATCGATATTATCTACCGTTTTTATGCTTATTTTATAGTCGAGGTATTCTTTTCCCCAGTCATCTTCCGTTGCGGGCTTTGCAAAATCGAGGACGGAGCAAACTACCTCGTCGCCGAAAATCTCGACATTCTTCTCTTTGAGCCTGCCGGCCACGGCGACTATAGCCTCCTCGGCTGCCGCCTTGTGGATAAGCACGCTCTCGCAGGCGTTGCAGACGGACGGGCGCGAGGTCTTGGCGTTGAAAACTATCTCCGCCGCCATATCTATATTGGCAAATTCGTCGATATATATGTGACAGTTGCCGGAGCCGGTTTCAATAACCGGGACTGTCGAGTTCTCGACTACGCTTCTGATAAGTCCCGCTCCGCCGCGCGGAATGAGCACATCGACAAGACCGTTCATCTTCATCAGCTCGTTCGCGCTCTCACGCGAGGTATCCTCGATAAGATTCACGGAGTCTGCGGGTATGCCCGCTTTCTCTATCGCAGAGCGCATGATATCTGCGACTGCCTTGTTTGAGTTTATCGCCTCTTTGCCGCCGCGCAGTATGACCGCGTTGCCCGCCTTGAGACAGAGAGCCGCAGCATCCGAGGTGACGTTGGGTCTGGCCTCATATATTATGCCGATAACGCCGAGCGGCACCGTGACTTTTTCTATTCTCAGCCCGTTGGGTCTTGTGGCGCCCGAGAGCACTCTGCCCAAGGGGTCTGGCATCGCCGCAACGTCGTCAACACCCTTTGCCATGCCCTCTATGCGCTCCGCCGAGAGGGTCAGGCGGTCGATCATCGACTCGGCCATGCCGTTTTCGCGCGCCGCCGCTATGTCGGCGCGGTTCGCCTCCAATATGCTCTGCGCATTTTCGCGCAGCGCGGCCGAAATAGCCTTTAACGCTTCTTCGCGCTTTGCTCCTCCGGCGCGGGCGAGCTCCCTCTGAGCCGTCTTTGCGCCTTGGGCTATTGATAAAACAGTTCCTGCGCCCATTGTGTGCGCTCCTTCCGTTAAGCTTTCGCCTTGAAATAGGTTCCTATCTGCCTGCCGTCGAGCAGCCTGTATATATCCTCGGGCTGCGCGCCGTTCATAACCACGGTGTCTATTCCCGCGTCCATAGCTATCTGCGCGGCGTGGAGCTTCGTCACCATTCCGCCCGTTCCGCGGGTGCTGCCCTTTGTTCCGGCTATCGACATGAGCTCGTCGGTTATCTCCTCGACAACGGGGATGAGATACGCGTTCTCGTCCTCGCGCGGGTTGCCGGAATAGAGGCCGTCAATGTCGCTGAGAATTATCAGCGCGTCGGCGTTGACAAGCTTTGCGACCATGGCAGACAGGGTATCGTTGTCGCCGAAAACTATTTCTTCGACGGCGATACTGTCGTTTTCGTTGATGACCGGGATAGCGCCGAACTCGAAGAGCTTCTCAAAGGAGTTCGAGAGATTTGCCCTGCGCTCCCCGTTTTCAAAGTCGCTGCGGGTTATGAGCAGCTGACCTATCGTGTTGCCGTATTCCGAGAAGAGCTTGTCGTACATAAACATCAGCTCGCACTGGCCGACGGTTGCGACCGCCTGGCGGCTCGGGATATCGCCCGGTCTTTCGGAAAGTCCGAGCTTGCCGACTCCGACTGCTATCGCCGCCGAGGTGACGAGCGCGACCTCCGTGCCGGAGTTTCTCAAATCGGATATAACCTGCGCAAGCTTATCCATGCGCCTGAGATTGACTTTTCCGGTATCGTATGTAAGCGTGGAGGTTCCGACCTTCACGACTATTCTGTGTGCATCCTTTATTCCCTTCATTACAGTTTGCCTCTCACAAATGAATTATACTAAATTATATCATTATTTTCCTGCGCTGACAACCTTATTATAAAACTTCGTCCCCGCCGTTTTGCCGACCGCGCAGATACAGGCGTCGGAGAGGGACGAGAACGAGCGCGCAAGGGTGCGTATTTCGTCTATGCCGACGTTTCTTATTTTTTCTTCAAGCTCTTTTTCGCTTATCGCGCCGCCGAGCAGCAGCTCGCCCGTGCCGTAGCGCGACGCGCGGACGGAATTCGACTCGAGGGACATAATGAGCCCCGATAGATAGTGGCTGCGCGCAAGGTCAAGCTCATTTTCCGTCACCGTGTCGGGGAACTCGCGCAGAACCTCCGCCGCCGCCAAAACCGCTTTTTTCTCCGACTCGCGCGACACGCCCATGGTAACGGCGAACACGCCCGCGCTCAAAAACGACATCGCACCGGCATCGACCGAATAGACAAGTCCCTGCTCTTCGCGCAGGCGGCGAAAGAGCCGCGATGACGCCGAGCCGCCGAGCATTGAGGCTATCAGCTGGCAGGCAAAGCGGCTGTCCGACTCTAAGGACGGAGCCGAAAAGCCTATTGCTATCTGATTCTGCTCGGTCTTTTTGTCAAAGATATGCACTCCCGTGCAAAACTCTGCCTTAGAAAGCGGCGGCAACTCATCTGCGCTTGCGGGCGAGCCGAAGAAGCGCTTGCAGAGCGATATTATCTTCTCCCTGTCGAAGCTTCCGCAGAAGCAGGCGACCGTAGACGAGGGGGAATAAAATTTTTTCATATGCTCTCTTAGCATATCGGGAGTCATCGCGTTGACGGATTTCCGAGTGCCGAGAACGTTCTTGCCGAGCTTTTGCTCGGGAAAAGCCACGAGATAGAAAAGATCCGCGCAGAGATCCGCGGGGTTTGACTCATACATGGCTATCTCCTCGCATATGACGCTTTTTTCAAGCTCCAAATCGTCCTCGTCAAGGCGGGGCGAGGTCACCATATCGGCTATCATCTCGAACGCCTCGGGCGCGTCGGACGCGAGAACGCGGGTATAAAAGCAGGTACACTCCTTGTCGGTATAGGCGTTTAACTCGCCGCCCATCCTGTCGGATATCGAGGCGATATCCTCCGAAGAATATCGGGCGCTGCCCTTGAACACCATATGCTCGATGAAGTGGGATATCCCCTGCGTGCCGTCGCTCTCGAAGCATGAGCCGCTCCCGACCCAAACGCCCATGGAGCAGCTCTTCGCCCTGCCGTCCTCGCTTAGAAGCAGTCGAAAGCCGTTTTCAAATGTTATCTTTTCATATTCGGGCATAAGTAAAACCTCGTAAGCTGAAGATAGATTATATTATACTATTTTTATATGATTTTTTCAACTTGCGCAGACGGCAAAAAACACCGCAATCCGTTTGGAATGCGGTGTTTTTTCCGAATTTATTAAAGCTCCTGCTTCATGTTGCCGATCTCCATCTGAGCCTTGGCAAGTCTTTCGAGGGCTTCAAGGTCACCGGAGGTAGCCTCCTTGGACATTGCAGCGCGTCTCTCAAGCAGTTCTTCATACATCTTCTCCTTCTTCTTTCCGCTCAGGTCGTAGAAGAGCATCGGGACGATACTGATCATACCGGTAAGGAAGGGGACGATTGTAAACATTGCGAACAGTCCGAATTTTGTCTCGTCGGTCTGCGCGGTGCCTCTGACATATCTTGTCAGGTCGTAGCCGATGAGCTGTTTGATATAGTTGGAAATGTATCTGCTGAAAATACTGGCAAGCTTTGACGCAAGACCCTGGGCAACACTTGTCATGCCCTCGGTTCTGTAGCCGTTTTTCCATTCGCAGTAGTCCATTGCTTCGTTGTACATTTCCGTCGGGATTATGCGGCGCACTCCGTAGAAGATCATGAATATGGTCTCCCAAAGCATCATTGCGATACCCATAACCCAGATATTTTTGTAGAGTCCGTGCTTCTTTCCGCCGATACAGCCGACGAGGAACACGGGGACGAGCAGAATTCCGTCTATCTTGTTTCCTATAATATAGAGGAAGCGGCTCGAGAAATGCCGCCTGAACCACGGCACGGCCATATAGCTGAACGGATTGATGATAGAGCCGGGGATACCGGTTATAAGACCGAGGGAAGCGAAGTTAAGAACATCGATATAGTAGTCCTGCTTACTTCCGCCGACGGCGAAGCTTCCGAGAATCTGCGAAAGGGTCATCAAGAGTATCGGCTTGTTGTTGATTATCGACTTGATACTCGCCTTGACGCTCGGCGTCTCGACCGACTGCATGACTCGCTCCTTACATATAAGGAAGAACCACAGAGCGCCGGCGCCCGCCACGATAGCGGTGAACAGGCCCATGCCGACAAACATCTTCTCATACGAAATATTTATCTTGTCTCTGCTTATGAGGTCGAGCATGACAGTCATTATCTGCTCAGGCAATTTTTCTCCGAGAGCGCCCGAAACAAAGTCCGCGATAGTTATCAGTCGCGTTCTGTCAACCGGATGCGGAGTTATCGTCGCTCTGATGCCGTTCTGAGCTATTCCGCGGAAGGTGCCCGCGCCCTCGCGCACAACGGCAAGCAGAAGATACACTATAAATTTAAGAATATTCTCCGAACTGCTCCCGTGGAAGAACAGCGGAAGCAGCCAGAAAAGGCAGGTTCCTATTGTGCCGGGGATACCCAGCGCAACAAGATAGGGCTTGAATTTTCCCCATCTGGTTCGTGTTTTGTCAACTATCGCGCCGAAAAGCACGTCGTTGACAACATCCCAAATTCCGTTGATAAGATCGATGATTCGTTGGAATCTCAAGCTTATCTGAAGGATGTTTGTGACAAAGCGGCCCGAATATGTGTTGATATTGAAGCTTTGCGACATATCGTAGACAATATATGCGACCGTCTCTTTGGTTCCGACATAGCGTCTGTTTTGATAAATATATCCGCTATTGTCGTTATTACCGCCGGCTTGATTGCCGACCGCAGCGGTTTTTACTTCTTTTGCCAAAGCATTACCTCCTGTCTGCAATTTTTACTTCTGAATCATAACATAAATTTTATGCAAATGCAACAGTTTTGTTGAACATTGTTGCCCTAATGTGTATAAATTTTAAACGCTTCGCTTTTTTGCATTAAAATCGGACGTAAATATTTGGCAGACAGTGAAATAATCGATGTTGAATTTACACAGAATAACTTTTATTGCAAAAAGTGTCTCCGCGGCGATCCGTCTTGCGGAATACCCGTCCCCTCTCCGACACTTTATATTCCGCAACCCCAAAAAGCAAAAACTGCGGCACACATCTTTTGAAGTGTACCGCATAAATTTTTACTGCTTGACCGTTATTATATAGCAGCCGGTGTTGTCCGGGGAGATAACTGCCGATGAGTAGCTCTTCGGCATATGGACTTTTTCGCCGAGCTCCTGCCGCGAGATGAGATATCCGTCCGCCGCATACCACTCACCCTTTTTGAGCGAGTCAATATATTTTTCGAGTGTCAGACGGTCGTTATATATTATCGCCGCATGGGGCTTGCCGACGTAGCGTATGTGCCACGGCTCGAATTTTATCCCCGTCGAGCTCTTTCCGTAGGACGGGTAGCGGATTATAAATCCGTATTTCCACGACTCGGAGTTTACGAACTGCCCCGCCTTGCTCTTGAGAAAGCCCTGCCCCGCGAAGTATTTGACATAGACGTCGAGTCCGAGCCCCGTCTGGTGCTCGCTCGTGCCGGGGGCTGCGGCAGTGGACGAATCCCTGCCGTAAAGCTCCTTTTGCTCCCGCGCGTCGCGGACGCTGCTCATGACAAGCAGCTTGCTGTCCGTCTTTTCCCTCACTGCGGCGGACAGCTCCGAATAGCTCTCTGCGGCGCAGGCGTTCATTATGACGCCCGTCTTTTTGTATTCCGCAAGCTCGGGCTCGTCCCCGTCCTTCAGGGGGTATTTTGAATTTACGAGCATCAGGCTCTGGTCGAATATCACGCGGGAATCGCCGCGCAGAGCGCCGACGCTCACCTCTTCGAGCTCGGGAGAAATCTTCGCAACGGTCACTTTTCGGGTGTTGAGCCCTAGATATTCCCCCGCCGTAAACCGCAGGTGCGGCTTCGCCGCAAGGACTGCGAGCAGCGCCGCCATGACCGCCAAAACGGAGATTATCAGCCCCGCGGAGACTCTCTTT
>OIWT01002847.1_pt1 | contig 16967 bp, 14 predicted proteins | sample 1587701 | NCBI WGS metagenome assembly OIWT01 (sample SAMEA3888904, study PRJEB22519) | human gut metagenome | biome: human gut; feature: human-associated habitat; material: faeces | place: Denmark | collected 2009
CCGCGGTGGGACTTGCTCTGCTGGGCATAGTTATGTATTTTTTTAATACTCCGGTATTGGATGTGGCGGTGGCGCTGCTTTCCGCCGTTTCGGTGCACGAATTTGTGCACGCTGCGGGGCTTTCGGAGCACAAGCTGCTGGAAACGGTGTGCCTTATTTTCGGCGTTGCATTTTCAACGATTTACTTCAATATTTTCTCCGGAATAACCTTCCTGGCGGAGCTTATTTTCGCCGGAATTTTGCTGATAATGTTGCTTTTCGGTCACAAGGAGCTTGAGGTGGGCAAAATCGCCTTTGTGTTTATGACCTCATCGCTGATACCGAGGGTATTTTCTATGCTTCTGCTTTACAGAGAATACGGCAAGCCCGTGAGCTATTATCTTGTGGGACTCAGTTTCTGCGTCGCTTGGCTCAACGATATTTTTGCGTATTTCTCCGGCTACTTCTTTGGCAAAAAGAAGCTTTGCCCGGAAATCAGCCCCAAAAAGACGGTGGAGGGTGCCATCGGCGGCGTTGCGGGGGATCTCATTCTCTGCCTCGTGCTTACATACGTCTTTGCTGCGGTGGCAGGTGTGCAGATAAATTGGCTCAGCCTTTGCATTTTCCTGCCCATTGGCGCTGTGGCAAGCATCTTCGGCGATCTGTGCGCTTCGATAATAAAGCGCCAGTTTGGAATAAAGGATTACGGCAACATTATGCCCGGTCACGGCGGAGTTATGGATCGCTTTGACAGCTGGGCTTTCGTTGCGCCGCTCCTTTATATATGGAATATTTATCTTCCGTTCATAGGATGAACAAAAAATTTTGATATATTTATTATTGCCGCTTGATTTGCGGCAATAATTTTATATGACGAATGGGGGGATTTGCGGTGAAAAGAATAGCGGTTCTCGGTTCGACAGGTTCAATCGGTACGCAGACGCTGGATGTTTGCCGCCGCCTTGGATATGAGATAGTCGCGCTTGCGGCGGGCAGCAATGCGGAGCTGCTTGAAAAGCAGGCGCGGGAGTTTTCTCCGAAGTTAGTTGCCGCGGCGGACGAAAACGCCGCAAGGCGCTTGAGCATCGCACTTTCCGGCACAGGAATAACGGTGCTCGGCGGTGAGCGCGCCGTGCTCGAAGCAGCGGCGGCGGAGTGCGATATCGTGCTCAACGCAGTAACCGGCATAGCCGGACTGCGCCCAACCATAGCCGCCGTCGAAGCCGGAAACGATATTGCCCTTGCGAACAAGGAAACCCTTGTAGCAGGAGGCAGGCGCGTTATGGACTATGCCGCAGAGCATGGAGTAAAAATTCTTCCGGTGGACAGCGAACATTCCGCCATATTTCAGTGCCTTCAGGCAAAGGGTGACTACGCCCGCATAAAAAAGCTGATTTTGACAGCCTCCGGCGGCCCGTTCTTCGGAAAAACCGCCGCCGAGCTTGAAAATATGCGTCCGGAGGACGCTTTGCGCCATCCCACGTGGAGCATGGGGAAAAAAGTGACCATAGATTCCGCTTCCATGGCGAACAAGGGACTTGAAATTATAGAAGCCGCACATCTTTTTGGGGTGGAGCAGAATAATATTGATGTGGTAATTCACAGAGAGAGCATAGTCCATTCGCTGGTGCAGTTCGCGGACAATTCCGTTCTGGCGCAGCTTGGCGTGCCGGATATGCGAACGCCCATTCAGTATGCGCTGACTTGGCCGGAGCGTGAAAACGGTGCTGCGGCGGAGCTTGACCTTGCCGAGGCGGGTGCGCTGCATTTTTACAGGCAGGATGAGGAGGCTTTTCCGTCCACGAACCTTGCGCGCCGAGCCCTTGCAAAAGGCGGCACGGCGACTGCGGCGTTCAACGCCGCGGATGAAATTGCGGTGGCGGCGTTCCTTAAGGGAAAAATAAAGTTCACGGATATACCGAGGATAATAGAAAAGACGATTGAAATGGAATTTACAAAGGGAAATTCATTCGACGAGGTATTCTATACCGATTGCGAAGCAAGAAAATTTGCTTCGGAGCTTGTTAGATAAGGGGATTGCATTTTGAACATTCTGAGCATTATAATTGCAATTTTATTATTCGGATTTATGATTTTTTTCCACGAGCTTGGGCATTTTTCCATGGCGAAGTGGGCGGGAGTAAAGGTAAACGAGTTCGCCATAGGCATGGGACCCAGGATACTATCAAAGACGGTGGGGGACACCACCTACGCTCTGCGGCTTTTCCCCATAGGGGGCTTTGTGGCCATGGAGGGTGAGGATGAGGACAGCGCCGATTCCCGAAGCTTTACCGCCTGCCCGGTGTGGAAAAGAATTATAATAACCGCCGCCGGCGGCATTATGAACCTGATTTTGGGACTTATAGTGGTGATTGTTCTCACCTGCGGACAGAGCCTGCTCGGCACTACCACCGTTGCGAACTTCACCGAAAATTCCGTTTCGGCGAACTATTTGCAGGTCGGGGACAAAATTACCGCGGTGAATGGTGAATCCGCCGACTGCGACTACGATATAATTTATTCGCTTATCCGTGACGGAGACGGCATTGTTTCCATGGATGTTATCCGCGACGGAAAGAAGCTTCATATTGACGACATCAATTTCGATATGGCGGACTACGGCGGAACGAAAGCCGTTGTGCTCGACTTCGGCGTTTACGGCGAGGAGCCGACCTTCGGCGGAGTGATTTCGTATTCTTTCCGTTGGATGTATTCGCTTATCAAGCTTGTATGGCGTTCCCTCGGGGACATCATCAGCGGCAACTTTGCGTTGAACCAGCTTTCCGGTCCCATCGGTGTTACTGAGGCCTTTGCGGAGGCGGCTTCCTCCGCGAATATCAAGAGTCTGCTGCTCATTCTGGCGCTTATTACGGTGAACCTTGGTGTATTTAACCTTATGCCACTGCCTGCGCTTGACGGCGGAAGAATATTCTTCATGGTCATCGAATGGATTTTCGGAAAACCCGTAAACCGTAAAGTAGAAGCCGTAATTCACTCCGTGGGAATGGCGCTGTTGCTTGTTCTGATGGTGATTGTGGCATATAATGATATAGTAAAGCTTGTGGCGAGGTGACATACTTGGCAAAGGAAGTTAAAATCGGAAACATTGCCATCGGCGGGAATAACCCGGTGGCAATTCAGTCAATGATAAGCGTTCCATCGACAGATATTGAGGGCAGCGTGCGCCAGGCAAAGGAGCTTGAGTATGCGGGCTGCGAAATTCTGCGCGCCGCGATTCCTGATATGGCGGCGGTGGAGCTTATCCCCGCGATAAAAGATGCCATAAGCATCCCGCTTGTGGCGGATATTCACTTTGATTACAAACTTGCGCTTGCCGCAGTGGAAGCAGGAGTTGACAAAATCCGCATAAATCCGGGTAATATCGGCTCGGAGGACAGAGTTCGCAAGGTGGTGGAGGCCTGCGGCAATGCGGGAGTTGCCATTCGCGTGGGAGTGAACGGCGGTTCCCTCGATAAGCGCTTGCTCGAAAAATACGGTGCGCCCACGGCAGATGCTCTGGCGGAAAGCGCCATGGAGCATGTTGCGCTGCTTGAAAAATACGGCTTCACCGACACGGTGATTTCCATAAAATCCAGCAGCGTAAAGACAATGATAAACGCCTGCCGCCTTGTGGCGCAGCACTGCGACTACCCGCTGCACCTCGGTGTGACGGAAGCGGGAACCGAGCGCATGGGAATAATCAAAAACGCCATAGGCATAGGCTCGCTTTTGGTGGACGGAATCGGTTCCACTGTGCGCGTGACTCTCACCGCCGACCCCGTGCGGGAGATTTACGCCGCGAAAGATATTCTGAAAGCGGCGGGAGTGCGCCATTTCGGTGTGAACATTGTTGCCTGTCCGACCTGCGGCAGAACGAGAATTGACCTTATAAAGCTTGCACAATCGGTGGAAGACGCCCTTGCAGGCTGCGATAAAGACATAACCGTTGCCGTGATGGGCTGCGCCGTGAACGGTCCGGGCGAAGCCCGCGAAGCGGATATAGGCGTTGCCGGCGGAGACAAATGCGGACTTATTTTTAAGAAAGGCGAGATTCTTCGCAAGGTTCCGGAGGAGGAAATCCTTCCGGCGCTGCTCGAGGAAATTGAACGGATTTAAGGAATGGGGAAAACAGTCGCGGAGGTTTTCGGCACAGAAAAAAGCTCTGCGCTTGCAGCGGCGGAAATTTTCGCCATGCGCATAGATATGGAAAACCGCACTGTGGAAGCAAAAATTGCTCCTGCAAAAACGATACATAAAAGCGAGATATATACGCTGCAAAGCAAAATCTGCGAAAAGCTGGGCATACAAAATGTCCGGCTTGTTCCTGTTTACAGTCCTTCACTGCTTGGCGATGATTATTTCGGCGACATAGCCGCCGAAGCGGCGCGCCGCGGCGTGCCGGTAAACGGCTTTTTCAATGGGTGCAGCACACACTTTGGCGATGGCAAGCTCGAAATCGAGCTTGCGCACGGTGGTGTGGACATTCTTCTGCGGGAACGCTGCGACAAAGTCATGCAGCAGATAATCCGAGAAGAATTCGGCACCGAGGTAAAGGTCGTTTTCTCCGGCGTAACGGAGGTTGACATGGAAATAATAAAAGCTCAGGCGCCGCCGATAACGCGGAGTTATTCACCTCCGGAGCAGCATTATGCTTCGTCTGCAGTGGCTTACGCACCGCCGCCGATGAATTACGCACCGTCGCCAAATTATACGCCGTCTGCGGCGGGATATGCCGCCGCAAATGGCGCTCCTGCCGGACTTGACCTCACAGGGCTGCCGCTTGACGCTTCGGAGATGAAAACCCTGCTCGGAAAGCCGATAAAGCAGCGCCCGATGCGCCTTTGCGATGTCGGCGCACAAAGCGGAAGAGTGGTTGTGTGGGGCGATATTTTTTCCTTTGAAACGAAAGAGACCCGGGACGGCGAAAGTGTTATCATAACTATGATGATAACCGACCTTACCGGTTCGAATACTATCAAAATTATAACTAAAAAGAAAAATGCAGACAACATTTCTGCGCTTAAAACGGGAATGACTATTTTGGTGCAGGGTGACGCCGCATTTGATAAATACACCCATGATATTGCTATCCGTGCGCGGGACATCTGCAAAATAAAGCGCCTTCACCGCACCGACGACGAACCGGAAAAGCGTTTTGAACTGCATATGCATACCAATATGTCTCAGATGGACGGCATAACGCCCGGTGACAAGCTCGTTCGGCGCGCATATGAATGGGGGCACAGGGGAATTGCCGTTACCGACCACGGCGTTGTTCAGGGCTTCCCTGATGTAATGAACGCCGTTGCGGCGCTCAAGGACGACAATTTCAAGGCGGTTTACGGCATGGAGGCCTACTACGTTGACGACACGGTAAAAGCCGTGTTCGGTGCAGGCGACGTGTCCTTTGACGGTGAGATTATTGCCTTCGACCTTGAAACCACCGGACTTTCCGCGGCTATCGACCGCATTACGGAAATCGGCGCCGTGCGAATAGTCGGGGGCGAGCTGAAGGACGAATTCTGCACCTTCGTAAACCCGAAAAAGCATATTCCGGAGCGTGTTACAGAGCTTACCGGAATAGACGATTCCATGGTTGCGGACGCACCGAGTGAGGAGGAGGCTTTGCGCGCCTTCTATGAGTTCTGCGGCAACGCAAAATTCCTTGTGGCACACAATGCGGGCTTTGATACAAGCTTCCTCAAGGCGGCGAACAAGCGCCTTGGGTGGGATTTTACATACGAATACGCTGATACTGTTGCAATGGCGCGCTCTATGTATCCCGATCTTAAAAACCACAAGCTTGATACCGTAGGCAACTATTTGAAGCTTGCCCCATTCAACCACCACCGCGCCTGCGATGATGCGAGAGAACTTGCGCTTATCCTCGTGCGAATGACAGAGGAGCTTCGGAAGCGGCATAATATTGATAACTTCAACGAAATAAACGACTTTCTTCGGGGAGCAGACCCGCGAAAGCTGCCCATGTATCACCAGATAATTCTGGCGAAAACTCAGCGGGGACTTAAAAACCTGTACGAGCTTGTTTCAAAGGGCAATGTGGATTATTTCCGCAAGCGCCCGCGCGTTCCCAAAAGCTTGCTGATAAAATACAGAGAGGGGCTTATTATCGGCTCCGCCTGCGAAGCCGGAGAGCTTTATACCGCCGTCAGAGAGGGTAAGCCCCATGACGAGCTTGTGGAAATCGCAAGCTTTTACGACTACCTCGAAATTCAGCCCCTTGGCAACAACGCCTATCTTCTTCGGGAGGGAAAGGCGGAAAATGAGGAGCAGCTTCGGGATTGGAACCGCCAGATTGTGCAGCTTGGTGAAGAACTGGGCATTCCGGTCGCCGCCACCGGCGATGTGCATTTCCTCGACCCGGAGGATGCCGCCTACCGTAGGATAATTCAGAATGCTCAGGGCTACGGAGATGCGGATAATCAGGCTCCGCTCTATTTCAAGACGACAAGGGAGATGCTTGACGAATTTGCCTACCTCGGCGAAGAAAAGGCGCGTGAAGTTGTTATCACCGTACCAAATCATATTGCGGATATGTGCGATGTGCTAAAGCCCATACTTGACGGAACATACACGCCGTATATTGAGGGCGCGGAGGAGGATTTGCAAAGCCGCTGCTGGAAGCGAGCCAACGAAATGTATAACGAAGATGGCGTTGGCATTCACGAAATCGTGCAAAAGCGCCTGAGCCGCGAGCTGGATTCCATTATAAAGCACGGCTACGCCGTTTTGTACGTTATCGCACAGAAGCTTGTTACCAAATCCAACGAGGACGGCTATCAAGTCGGCTCGCGTGGTTCCGTCGGCTCATCCTTCGTTGCGACCATGAGCGGAATTTCCGAGGTAAACCCGCTTCCGCCGCACTACCGCTGCCCGAACTGCCGTCATACCGAATTTGTGACTGACGGCTCGGTGGGCTCCGGTTTTGACCTTCCGCCGAAAAATTGCCCGAAATGCGGCGCGGATATGAAGCGAGACGGTCACGACATTCCGTTTGAAACCTTCCTTGGCTTCCATGGCGACAAAGCACCTGATATCGACCTCAACTTCTCCGGCGAGTATCAGTTTTATGCCCACCGTTATACGGAGGAGCTGTTTGGCAAGGACCACGTTTTCAAAGCCGGTACAATCGGTGCCGTTGCAGAGAAAACCGGCTATGGCTATGTAAAAAAGTACTGCGAGGAGCGGAATATAACATTTAATAAAGCGGAGGAAGCACGGCTTGCCATGGGCTGCACCGGCGTAAAACGCACTACGGGTCAGCACCCCGGCGGCATGGTTGTTATCCCCGCAAAATACGATATAACGGATTTTTGCCCCATGCAGCATCCTGCGGACGACGCCGAATCCGATATGCTCACGACGCATTTCGACTTTCACGCGCTGCATGATACGATTTTAAAGCTTGACGAACTCGGGCACGATGTTCCGACGCTTTATAAGTATCTTGAGGACATGACAGGGCTTAAAACCACAGATATTCCAATGAGTGACGAAAAGGTTTACAGCCTGTTCCAGTCACCGGCGGCACTTGGCGTAACGGCGGAAGATATTGACTGCCCCACTGGCAGCCTTGCCATTCCGGAAATGGGCACGAATTTCGTAAAGGGAATGCTGCTTGACGCAAACCCGAAACATTTTGCGGAACTGATACAAATTTCCGGACTTTCTCACGGTACCGACGTTTGGCTTGGCAATGCTCAGGAGCTTATCAAAAACGGCACCTGCACCATCGCGAACGTAATCGGAACCCGTGACAGCATTATGACCGACCTTATCCGCTATGGCCTTGACCCGAGCATGGCGTTCAAGATTATGGAGATAACCCGTAAGGGTAAGGCGACGAAGCTGCTTACCGATGAGCACAAGGCGGCAATGAAGGAGCACGGCGTGCCGGATTGGTACCTGCAAAGCTGTCTTAAAATCAAGTATATGTTTCCGAAAGCGCACGCCGCCGCGTATGTCATCGGCGCAATCCGCCTCGCATATTACAAGGTTTACTATCCGCTCGAATTTTATGCGGCGATGTTTACCGTGCGCGGCGACGACCTTGACGGCGGCATAGCCGCGCAGGGCAGGGAAGCTGTCAAGCAGCGCATAAAGGAAATGCACGCCATGGAGAGTATGAATAAGGGCGAAGAAGATCAGCTTACCATGCTGGAAATCACTAACGAAATGCTTGCCCGCGGCTATGAATTTTTGCCGGTGGATCTTTATCACTCCACGGCGAAAACCTATGTGCCGGAAAACGGAAAGCTGCGCCTGCCATTTGTATCGCTGAAGGGACTGGGCGAAAACGCCGCAAAGCAGCTTGAAGAAGCGGGCAAAAAGGGAGAATATCTCTCCGTGGACGATGTTTCGCTCCGGGCGGGAGTCGGCTCCGGAGTTATTGACATTCTGCGGACGAACGGCGTGCTCAAGGGCTTGCCGCAAACAAGGCAGGTAAGCTTTTTTGAAATGTAAACGGAGGATTTTTCTATGATTTATCTTGACGGAAGCCGCTTTTTCTTTGATATAGAGGGCTGTTTTTCCGATAGAGTGTCCGCCGCAAGGCTTGAGCACCATGCGGATGAGCACGACCCCGCGGCAGAGAAAATCTGCGGCGGCTTTGCGGATTTTTTCGGTACGAAGCCGGAAAATGTCCGTGCGGCAAAGGATTATGCCACGCTTTTTACGGCGCTTCTGCCGAAAAATGCGATTGTGATTACACCGGAATTTGACGAGGCGGCGGATATACTGCAAAATGCGCTGTCAGGTGCTCAAACAGTGCTCACGAAAAAGACTCCGGATATGAAGCTGCGCTTAATAGAACAAAGCCCTGATGCTCATGCGGTTTTTATGACTAATCCCTGCTGCCCTACAAGCCTTGAAATCTCCGCAGATGAGATAAAAAAGCTTGCTTTGAGAACGAATGGACTCTTTATTGTGGACGAAAGCCACATGGTCGGAGAGGATAATTCTGCGATAAAATTAGTTGAGCACCTGCCGAATCTGGTGGTGCTCAAAAGAATGCGCTTTGGCGGCGGAGCGGTTTTTGCCTGCGGCAAAAACCTGCCGCAGTTTGACTGCGGCATCGCCGCGGCGGACGAAGCCGCCGCAAACGTGATTTTTAATCACAGCTCCGCGCTTAAAACAGCGCTGAGAAAGCTTACCGACAGCCGCGACAGCCTTTATATTCGGATAAAAAAGCTTGCCATAAAGTACGATTCCGTGGAGCGGCTTTTCCGCACGAAGGCGGACTGCGTTTTCTTCAAGGTCAAGGACGCGGAAAGGCGTAATGCAGAGCTGCTTGAGCACGGCGTGAGCATCCGCTGCGCGGACGGATATTTTTGTATCTTTGCAGGTGATAAGGACGAAAACGAAGCCGTGCTCGCCGCACTTGAGCAGGTGCTGTGATTGCCGGAAAATAAAAAAATAAATGCTCACCGCGGCATGTTTCTTGCTGCGGTGAGCATAATTTTTGATTAGAGAAAATGGTTTGGTTGCTGCACCGCACCGATTGAGCACGGTACAAAGATGTCTTGCGGTGTATGCTGCTTCATTTGAGCACGGAGAAACAACGCCTGAACTAAGTTCTGTGCTGCTTGAGCACGGCACTGCAATGCTGCGCTCGCCGCATCACTTTGCTTGAGCGCGGAAATTAAGTTCCGCATACCCTCAAATCCATTCAGTCGCTTTTTACGGCGTACTTATATCTTTCAAGGTGGCCAAGGGGATAGGAGCGTCCAGATCTACGCCAAGCTCCCTGCATTTTTCGATGGCAAGGTCGTGACCCTGTAAAGCTGCTTTGCGGTACCAAAAGACTGCCTGCTCCATATCACGCTCCACGCCGACGGCATCCTCATAGAACCAAGCAAGGTTGCATTGTCCGTCACGGTCGCCGTGCTCGGCGGCTCTGCGTGTCCAATAGACCGCTTTCTCAAGATCTTTTTCAGCACCGAGACCGTCGTAATAGAAGTAGCCAATCTGACATTCGGCAAGAGGATAGCCTTGCTCTGCAAGAGCCAAATGCCCCTCAAAGCACTTTTCGTATTGCTGCGTATTAAAGTATTTCTCAATCAGCTCGTTACAGATTTCAAGTTCTCTGCAAGGCTTGTAATATGGTTCAGACATTATCTTTTCTCCAATCCGGCGGATGCCGATTTTGTGCTTTTCTCAAATTATTGCTATCGGCGCAAAGCGAAAACAGTCGGATTTTTCACTTTATTATAGCTCTTTCGGCATGGAAAAGCCCAGCTTCTCCAAAAACCACGCATCCTTCACGGTAAAGCAGCGCCCGTCGAGGTACGCAAGGTGCTCGGCATCGCTCTCAAAGCGGAAGGTCAGCTTGTATGAGCACAGCGCCTGCCATGTAAAGCCGTGACCGTCCTTCGCTTTGCCATATTTCGTGTCGCCTATAAGCGGGTGACCGATAGCGGCAAACTGCGCGCGTATCTGGTGGGTGCGCCCGGTGAGCAGCTCCGCTTCAACAAGGCTCATACCGTCGTGGGAGGTGAGCACGGTGTATTTCGTCTTTGCAGTTTTCGCTCCCGGCGCGGGCGCGGCAAGAGCCTCCACCGTGTTCGTCTTTTCGTTCTTCAAAATAAAATGCTCAAGCACGCCGCTTTTGCGCTCCGGGGCGCCTTTCACCACGCAAAGGTACTTTTTCTCAAGCTCGCGTTCCTTTATTTTGTCGTTCAGAACACGCAGAGTGGCGGCGTTCTTGGCGGCGATAACAATTCCGCAGGTGTTGCGGTCAATACGGTTGCAAAGCGCCGGAACAAAGGAATTTTCCGCCGCCGGGTCGTACTCTTTTTTCTTGTAAAGATAGTGCTGAATCCGAGCAATAAGCGTGTCGGCGCACCAATCGTTCCCCTCGTGAACAAGCAGTCCGGCGGGCTTGTTTATAAGCAAAATATTTTCGTCCTCGTAAACAACGTCAATGGCGGACGGCGCAAGCATAAATTCCGGGCGCTTGTTTTCCGCTTCAAAAAATTCGTCGGAAACATAGCACTCGATAACGTCGCCTTCGCAAAGGCGGCTTGAAATTTCGCAGCGCTTGCCGTTCAGCTTAATGCGCTTTATGCGTATGTATTTGTAAAGCAGCGCCTTCGGCAGCTTCGGAACCGCCTTGGTCAGGAATTTATCCATGCGCTGACCGGCGTCGTTTTTTGTAATTTTGAATTCCTTCATGATAATACCTCTTGAAAAAGCAGTGCTGAAAATAGTATAATATTTTATACGCAATTTAGCAAGAAAAATCTGCGGGGAGGGCGGCGCGCTTGGAGAATATTCACGAGGGTCATCGCAAGAGGATGAAAGAGCGCTTTATGAAAAGCGGCCTTGACGATTTTGCACCGCACAACGTTCTGGAGTTTTTGCTGTTTTACAGCATACCGCGCGGCGATACGAACCCCATAGCCCACCGCCTTATCGATGCGTTCGGCAGCCTTTCCGGAGTGTTTGACGCAACGCCGGAGGAGCTTATGAAAGTGAGCGGCGTGGGCGAAAGCACCGCGATACTCATTTCTATGATTCCGCAGATGGCGCGAAAATATCTTGAGGATAAAGCGGATGCCGTGAACGTTGTGGGCGGCTGCGGGGATATTGGCGCGTATCTTTTGCCGAAGTTCGTCGGCAGAACCAACGAAGCGCTTATGATGGTTTCCATCGACAACAAAAACAAGGTGATTTCATGCTCCGTTGTGGCAGAAGGAACGGTGGACAGCGCCAAGGTTTCCCGCCGCAAGGTGATGGAGGAGGCAATGAAAGTCAAGGCGACCAGAGTTATTTTGGCGCACAACCATCCACGGGGCGTTGCCGTTCCGTCAGCGGAGGATGTTGCCATGACGAGGGAAATCGGGCGGCTGTTCGCACAAGTGGGAATTGAGCTTGTTGACCACATAATTATTGCAGATGATGATTATGTTTCTATGGCGGCAAGCGGATTTGCTATAAAATAACGCAAAAAAATTAAAAATATATAAAATAAGGGTTTGCAATTTGCCGCGAAGTGTGCTAAAATTCTAATGTTATGATTTTATGCGGGGATTTGTCAATAACAGCTAAAAAACCGCTTGACAAAAGCATATTATGCATATATAATATTCTCCGTGGCGTTGCGAGGGATTGTTATGATTGTGGATATTAAAGAATTGTTCGATGCGCCAGGCACAATTATTCCGTTGGAGGGTGAAATTAACCTTTCCGGCGTGGATATATGGGGAGAGAAAATCTTTTCTTCTCCTGTGCAAATCAGCGGCGTTTTTCAGAACCGTTCCGGCATAGTTACATTGAAGTACAGGGCTACCGCTGTGCTTGAATATAACTGTGACAGATGCGGCAAGAAAACTAAAAGAAACGCGGAGTACGAGTTTGAACACTGGCTTGCCAGAGAGCTTGCTTCCGGCGACGAGAATGACGAATATATCATGGTTCCGACGGGAAACATCGATATGGACGAGCTTGTTATGACGGATGTAACGCTTGAACTTCCGTTCCGGCTTCTTTGCCGTGAAGACTGCAAAGGGCTTTGTCCCATTTGTGGCGCGGATCTTAACGAGACGACCTGCAATTGCAATACAAAGCAGATCGACCCCCGCCTTGAAAAGTTAAAAATGCTGCTGGACAGCTAAAAAAGGACTAATTCTGTTAAGGAGGTGCTTCATCATGGCGGTACCGAAGAGAAAGGTTTCGAAAGCAAGAAAGAATAAAAGACGTTCTAATGTCTGGAAGATCTCTGCTCCGGCATTTTGCAAATGCCCGCAGTGCGGCGAGCTTAAGCTCCCGCATGTAGTATGCAAAAACTGCGGTTATTACAAAGGCAGAGAGATCGTCAAAGTCGAAGAAGCATAATCTTTATCTTTGCGAAATGGGGAAGGGCGTTAGCCGGATCCGCATGGGAAACCTGCGGTTTTGCTACGCCCTTTTTTGTTACGGAAAAACTCTGCGTACAGGGTATGCGGAGCTTTTTAAGTTAAGCCCGCCTAAAAAACGCTGGCGGAGCCGCAGATTGCTTTTGCGGCGGATATTTTTGCGGGAGATGGTTCTACGCTCCTTTTTTTGCCCTGTTATTCATAAAAAACAGTAGAAAAAAGAAAATACATTTGTTATAATATAATTTATGAATTTTCCCGAAGAAGGAGGTGCCGCCGCTTGCCGGTTAAAATTTCAGCGGTTGAAAAGAACAGCTATGCCGAAAAAGCGGGCATAACTGCCGGAGAAAGTATAGTCTCAATCAATGGAAACATTATAAAAGACGTTCTCGACTATCGGTTCTATATGACCGACAGAGATATTCTGGTGGAGCTTGCTTCGCAAAACGGCGAAACAAGAACCGTGGAGGTAAAAAAACCGGAGTACGACGACCTCGGCCTTGATTTTGAAACATATCTTATGGATAAGGAGCACTGCTGCAAAAACAAGTGCATTTTCTGCTTCATAGACCAAATGCCTCCGAATATGCGCGAAACCCTCTATTTTAAGGACGACGATTCGCGCCTTGGCTTTCTTTTCGGGAACTATATAACTCTTACGAACCTTGAGGACGAGGACATAGACCGCATTATCAAAATGCATCTTTCACCCATAAATATTTCCGTTCACACCACGAACCCGGAGCTTCGCGTTCGGATGATGAAGAACCCGAAGGCTGCGGATTCGCTGAAATATATAAAACGCTTGGCTGACGCGGGTATTGCGCTGCATATTCAGCTTGTGCTCTGCCCGGGAATAAACGACGGCGATGAGCTTCGCCGCACATTCAGCGACCTTGCAAAGCTTGGCCCTGCGGTGGAAAGCGCTGTATGCGTGCCCGTTGGGCTGACGAAGTACCGCGAAAAGCTGCCGAAGCTCACCCCATACGATGCTGTGGGTGCGCGGGAGGTAATTTCCATAGTGGACGGGTTCCGCGAGAAAATGAAAACGGAGCGGGGTATTGCCGTTGCTTACGCTGCGGATGAATTTTTCATCAAGGCGGGGCTGCCGCTGCCGCCTTATGAGTATTACGATGACTTTACTCAGCTTGAGGACGGAGTGGGACTCTGCACCCTGCTCAAACACGAATTTTACGAGGCGCTTGACTACTTCCCGCCGGCGGAATATAACCGCAGGGTGACTATTCCCACGGGAAAGGCGGCATACTCCACCATAAAGGAGCTTGCAGACGCCGCGGAGCGCCGCTACGATGGGCTTAAAATCGATGTTCTCGCTATGGAGAATAACTTCTTCGGCGAACTGATAACCGTCACGGGGCTGCTCACAGGCGGCGACATAGTCGCTCAGCTCAAGGAAAGAGACAACGGCGACGCGGTGCTCATCTGCGAGAGCACCCTGCGCTATGAGCACGACAAATTCATAGACGACACCACGCCGGATTATGTTGAGCGGGAGCTGAAGCTTCCGGTGCTCATGGTTCCGAACGACGGCTACAAGCTGCTTTGTGCCATGCTCGGCGAAAAAGCCGACGACGAATGTGAAGTAATATACGGATGACCCGTTTGGAGGGATAGAAATGTCAAAACCTATAATTGCCATAGTAGGGCGCCCTAATGTGGGAAAATCCACGCTTTTTAATAAGCTTACCGGAAAGCGCCTTGCCATAGTGGAGGATACCCCCGGCGTAACCCGCGACCGCATTTACAGCGAATGCGAGTGGCTCAACCACACGGTTATGCTCATAGATACCGGCGGTATCGAGCCGAAAACCGATGACGGTATGCTGGCGAAAATGCGTGATCAGGCGAACATAGCTATTGAAAGCGCCGATGTGATAATACTTGTAACGGATCTTGCCTCCGGCGTTACGGCGAACGATGCGGACATTGCCGCAATGCTGCTCAAGAGCGGCAAGCCGGTGGTGCTCTGCGTGAACAAATGCGACAGAATAGGCGAGCCTCCCGCGGAATTTTACGAGTTTTACAACCTCGGCTTGGGCGATCCCATAGCCGTTTCCTCGGTTCACGGTCACGGAACCGGAGATCTTCTTGACGAGTGCTTCAAATTTATTGATTTCGACAAAGAAGATGAGTATGATGAAGATGCGGTAAAGGTTGCCATAATCGGCAAGCCGAATGTGGGCAAAAGCAGCCTTGTGAACCGTATTGCCGGGGAGGAGCGAGTGATAGTTTCCAACGTTGCGGGCACTACCCGTGACGCCACCGATACCGAGGTTGAAAATCAGTACGGTAAATTTGTGCTTATTGACACCGCAGGCATTCGCCGCAAAAGCAAGGTGGATGACAATGTTGAAAAATACAGCGTGCTACGCTCCTATATGGCGGTGGATCGCAGCGACGTCTGCGTAATTATGATTGACGCTACTGAAGGTTTTACCGAGCAGGACAGCAAGGTTGCGGGATATGCACACGAGCAGGGCAAGGCCTGCGTTATCGCCGTAAACAAATGGGACGCGATTGAAAAGGACGGCAACACCATGAACAAGTTCCAAAAGGAACTTGAGGTGGATTTCAGCTTTATGTCCTATGCGCCCATTGTCTTTATTTCGGCGCTCACCGGTCAAAGAATAGACAAGCTCTTCGAGCTTATTGTTTCCACCCACGAGCAGAACTGCCGCAGAATTTCCACCGGTATGCTCAACGATATGCTGTCATACGCCACGGCAAAGGTTCAGCCCCCCTCCGATAAGGGCAAGAGGCTCAAGCTCTATTATATGACTCAGGCCTCCACAAAGCCGCCGACGTTTGTGGTGTTCTGCAACCGTTCCGATTTGTTCCACTTCTCCTATCAGCGTTATATCGAAAATCAGATAAGGGAGACGTTCGGGCTGAACGGAACGCCGATTAAAATAGTTGTACGCGAAAGAGGCAAGGATAAAGGCTGATTTTTTTCTCGGAGGACGGTATCTTGAATGACTTTGGAATGATATTTTATATATGTATGGGCGTTGCGGCGGTTTCCTATCTTATCGGAAGCTGCAATATGGCAATAATCATATCAAAATTTCATAAATTCAAAGACATACGCAATTACGGAAGCGGAAATGCGGGCACGACAAATATGCTCCGCACTTTCGGAAAGCGGGCGGCTTCGTATACATTCGGCGGCGACTTCATTAAGGGTGCGCTGACGGTCTTTGTTGCGCGGGCGGCGCTCGGTGGCTTTGAGCTGCCATTTGACATCGGATATCTTGCCGCGATTTTCGTTGTGGTTGGGCATATTTTTCCGGTATATTTCAAATTCAAGGGCGGTAAGGGTGTTGCCACCGCCTTCGGTGCGATGCTTGTGCTCAACTGGATTGCGTTTTGCACCATTTTGGTGGGGCTTGTGCCAATGCTCTTTATAATCAGAATTGTTTCCGCGATTTCCCTCTGCGGCGCGGCGATTTATCCGGTGCTCACCGCGCTGGTGCTCTGGCTGCAAAAGGCGGATTTCGTATCGGAAATTTTGCCGGATACAATATGTGCACTGATTTTGGCGGCGCTTACATTCTACGCACACAGGGAAAATATTGCGCGGCTTCGCAACGGAACGGAAAACTTTTTTGGAGAAAAGAAACGATGAAGCTTAAAGTAAAAATGCCGGGCGTTATACCGAAGCTTAGATTAAAGCTTAATCTGAACGGTATAATCAACCTTTCCGAACGGCAGAAAAAAATAATCAGCACTGTGGCGGTTGCGCTGGCGGTCTGTGCGTTTTATCTTTGGCTCGGAATAGGTCTTAATACATATATGCCGGCGGGCTCAAGGGATAACCTTGCACCGCTGCTCATAATGTACTGCGCTTTTCCGGTATTTGTGCTGTTTTTCAGTATAAAGCGAGTGGTGAACATTCTCCTCGGCAAGGAGGACAGAGAGGTTATCGAGCCTGTGAAGGAAGCCTCCGATGAGGAAAAGGAAACCGCCGAAGCAAAAGAATAAGCTCCTTTAGCGGATAAAAACGGGGACGGGCATTGAAGCCCGTCCCCGTTTTGGTGTTCGTAGGACAACCACTGGCTCTGCCAGTGGAAAAAAAGCTTTAGCTATGGACAG
>OIWT01002848.1_pt1 | contig 16949 bp, 17 predicted proteins | sample 1587701 | NCBI WGS metagenome assembly OIWT01 (sample SAMEA3888904, study PRJEB22519) | human gut metagenome | biome: human gut; feature: human-associated habitat; material: faeces | place: Denmark | collected 2009
GTGCCAACCGTGGTCTCCGCCACTACTGGAACCTGAAGGTGCGCGGACAGCACACTAAGACCACTGGCCGCTTCGGCAAGTCCGTGGGTGTCTCTGCCAAGAAGTAAATGGGGTACTGAACTGTTGAAAGGTGGAATTCGTGTGTTTGTTAACCAACATGCCATTTCTTGCCCTTTTTGCCCTTCTTCTTGGACGGAGTGTCGTCCATCCGGTCCATGTTCTTCGCTTTCCTTCCCCGCATGTTCTGGTTGTTCATCTGCTCGATCATCTCCAGCACGGACATCTCCCCCTCTTCCGGAATCTCCTCTACGGGTTCCACTGTTACCATCTTTTTCTGCTTCTTGTTCTTCTTCCTCGACTTCTCCTTCACCCTCTCCACGACCTCCTTCTCTTCCTGCGTTTCTTCGGGTGTTTCTGAAGCAATCTCTGGAGGTATTTCAACGGGTGTTTCAACAGGTGCTTCAGCCGATGTTTCAACAGGCACCTCAGCAGACACCTCCTGATGACTGAACGCCTGCTCCTCCAGCTCCAGCTCCCTCCGCAGCGCCTCCACGGCAGCCAAATGCTTCTTGCTCTCTGCCGTTAAGCCGCCAGCTCCTCCGCGCAAGGATATGTTCGTGATTCCTCATCTGCTTCTCCGACTTGAACACCTTGTTGCACGCCACGCACTCGTACAGGTTCTCCGTCCCCGTCGCCTCGTTCACCGAGTCGTCCAGCTTGAACGCCCGCTCCGTGCTCACCGTCTTCGCTTCACTCCTCTCCCACACACACCCACCTCCGTCACACACGTCGCCATCTTCGACAACAGCTCCTCCTCCCTCTTCCTCTTCTCCTCCTCTCTTCGCCGCTTCTTCTCCTCCTCCTGCCGCACCTCCTCCTCCTTGCGCTTCTCCACCGCCGTCTTATACCGCGGGTCCAGGCCACGGCACATCTCCACCAGCTTCAGCACCGTCGTGTTGTACTGCTGTCGCGCCTCGTCGCGAATGCGCGCATTCTCCTTCTCCATCGCGCGGCGCTGGAAACGGTTGTATGCCTGGAGGTGAGACAGAATGGATATAGGAACCTCGCTCGGATTGTACATGTCCGCGGCGGCGAACGAGCGGCGGGTCGAGAAGCAGGACCAGATGCGGTAGAAGTGGAGCACCTTCTCGTAGTCGTCGTCCTCCTTTCCGAAGGAGGGGTAGTTTGTTTGTTTGTCGGCAATCTTCTCCTTCTTCTCGATTTCTGCAAATATCGTTTCAAACACCTGGTAAAAGCCAGTTGGACCGGGACCAAAGTCCGTGTAGCACGTGGGGGAGAAGTAGGCCATCATGAAGCTGCAGTAGTCGTCGCCATCCATTCGCGCATCACCGCATCCGCTGTTCGTTACGATAAGGCAGTTGGACTCACGATAGGATGGACTCTCGATGGGCATCATACCAAGCACGCTGCTCCGGGTCCGACAGAATCTAGTTCCTTAGTATTCGACGCTGCAACGCGTACTTCCCACGCATGGCCAATCAGTTGGAATTGCTCCGTTGCCTCGTCTATATTGTCCGGATTTTTGTCTGCTCTTCACCCATCGCATTGCTACAGTACCAGGATGCCATTTTAGTGCCAGTTTGCGATATGCCTTCTTAATCACATCCACGCTACGAATCACTGCGATTCCCTCATGTAGACGTTGCCGTGGGCTCTACGCCCAGCACCTCGTAGCAGTCTTTGGTGATGTTCTGCATACCAAAGAAAGAATGACTCACCTAACAATGCCAGATCGCGTTTCCAACAAGCAGCACACAAAAATCAATCCCCATCCTCCTTCCCGTTGTAGCTGGGAAAGCGCGAGGGGTGATTCCGCCAATCTGCCAGATCCATGTCGTCTTCCTGTAGAAAGGACGGCCTCGCGTAGGACTCCATCTTCGTGTCGCTCTGATCATCGGCGCTGAAATCGTACTTGTCGGCCGTCATGGCGCCATTCCGCAATTGCCGACTTCGGTCTTCCAAACTCTCGTACGACGACCGCGTAAACGGCGACACGGAGCTGACTTCCACCGAGTCCCTCTGATAGGACGCCGACGTCCTCCAGTAGCCGACGTCATGAAAAACGGGGGATCCCTCATTGGCCCACTCCTCTCTCTCCGCCTTCATCGCTCTCACCTCCGCCATTGCATCCACCGCATCCAGCACGTCTGCTGCGTCTGCTGCGTCTGCTGCGTCTGCTGCGTCTGGCACGTCGGGACTGATTCGGTCGTTGATCGGCGCGGCTCCCTTGGGGTCCAGGCCCGAGGACTCCTGCTGCAGCAGCGAGCTGGTGTTGGGCGAGGTGTCCAGGAAGGAGGGCGCCGCCAGCTGCGTGAAGCCCTCGCAGCCCATCGGCACTGCCGGCATCCTGCTGACAGCCGGCTCTGCTTCCGCGGGTGCGTAGTGCACTTCTGCCGGAGTGGGTGTTTCATTAGGTTGTATGGATGTCATAGTTGCATCAGGTTGTATGGACGTCATAGTTGCATCAGGTTGTATGGATGTCATAGTTGCATCAGGTTGTATGGATGTCATAGTTGCATCAGGTTGGATAGATGTCATATCGGGCTGTTCCGCCAGGATGCGCGCGATCAGCTCTTCGTTCTTCTCCTGCTCCTCATACACGCAGTGCAGCTTCAGCGGAGCCGCCGCCTCCACGGACGACTCGGCGATCAGCTTCTCCGTGCTGTATATGTTGTACGTGTCCTCCTCGCTCTCCGACACCACCTCGCCCGCGCCTGTCCCCATCTCCGTCGCCGTCGGCAACACCTCCGCCACCGCTGGTAACACCTCAGCAACGCCCGGCAACACCTCTGCCACGGAGGGCGCGGGAGAACGCGGTTGAAGGACCAGTGGGGGCAGCTGCAGACTCTTGCTGTCGATCGTGTCGTAGGCTTCCAGGCCGCCGTTAGTGAAGGACTCCAGCGTGCTCAGGCCCATGGACATGTCGCGGTCCAGCGCCATCAGCGAGTCCTTACTCACGGGAAGATGCATCGGCTGATCCTGCCGTTGCGACTTTGGCGAGTTATGTGAGGATGCATTCGGCTTCTGGAGACCCGACGGTGCGATGTCTGCGGGGAAAAAGCCCAGGGAATCGCCGTGGGAGGAAGATGGGAGGCGGTGATAGGAAGAGGTCGATTTTGAACGGTACACTTGGATCCCGGACGGTGTGCCAGCGTCCGAAGGGTTCTCGCTCAAAAAGCGCACGTGGTCGGGAGAATGAGGCTCGCCGCGAAACCGCACGCGCAGCGACTTTATGTAGTTGCTTTGTTCATTCTGCCATTTCTTCGGCGATGCGGCAATGGAATCGTGCTGATGGCTACTCCTCATCACTGAAACGTGATTCTACGACACACTCGATCCCATTCTCGATCCTCGAGTGGATGCCGAGTATTTCTTTAACCTGTGCGTTAGAGGGGCGCAATTCGCAAACTCGCAGCGTTTTTGGAAGTAATCCTACGGCGTTAGATGTACAATACAAACATACGAAGTATTCGCGTGGAGGCGTGTTCCTCCGGCTGTCGACCAGAATCCACTCTTCAGACGGAAGACTGTATGTGATTTCCCGGTTCAACATCGTTACAAAGAGCGCACGCAGTTGTCCTTCAGGGAATTCAGCTCATGCTCCAGGAACTCCTAATCCGTGAGAGGTAGTGCGTGATCCTTGCAAGGCTCAAGTTCCCGTAGAATCCCGAAGACGGATTCATCGCCGGACGCTTCTCCAAACAAACAGTGGTATTTGTTTCCATTCTTCCTGTGATGCTTCCTGTGTTTGCGCATGGCCTGCATCGTCGGCTCGTCCAAGTAGCCTCCCACCATGTTTGTATAGTCCACACTGTCCACGGAAAGGGTCCGCGGCGCTCCCTCTCTCAGCGCCTGGTCGATCGACATCGTTCTTCCCTTCTCCACCAGATTCACGTTCGCCTCCTTCAGAATCTACCCCTCACTCCCTCCTCCTTCTCCCACGATATCCAGGCCCTCCGCCTCGGGCTCCACGGGCGGCAGAGACGTGTCCTTCGCCTGCCTCACGATGTCGTTGATCTCCTCCGGGGAGTAGTGGATGAACTCGCCCTCATACCCCTTCTCCGCCGGCGCCGTGATCACCAGCGGCAGGTTCAGCGGAGCAGCCGGCGTGTAGTTGTAGTAGCCGAAGCTAAGCGTCACCTCCTCTCACCACACCCACTCGCAGCCGTTCGGCAGACCAATGCCACCCCACGCAAAGCCTGTTGAACTCTCGGGCATGGTGAAGGGCGCGGCGGCGGCGGAGAGCTTTCGCTTGGGCAGGCTCTCCTCGTACTCCTTCATGCGGCTCGCCAGTGCCTTCCGGTAGAACTCGCTCTTCACGCGCGCCTTCACCGGCTGGTCGTGGAGGCGCTGGGAGTGCAGGTAGCTGAGCGCCGCGAGGGCCGTCGCCTCGTCCAGGAAGGTGATGAACCAGGAGGACCCCACCTCCTGCTTCAAGCCGGTGATGGGGAAGCCCTCGAGGATGGACCGCACATCCTCCTCCTTGACATCCTCGGGCGTGTCTCGGATGATGATCGTCTTCCTCTCCACGGGAATCGCGAATCGAATCGAGGTCTTGTCCGAAGAGACGTCGAGCACAGTTGATTCCAGCGCGGCGTTGACGATATCGTCCACACACGCTGTTAGAGACTGGAAAGAGGGAAGTGCCAGTAGATAGGCGATGGGCATGAATCCCTCCTCGTTCAAGTTCTCGACGAGTTCCGGGTTCTCGAAGAAGGAAGACACCGATAGGATCTTCTCCAACTACGGCTCACAAACAATGAGCACCCTCACTTCCTCCTTTATATCATTGATTTTGGACACTCGGTTCTCTGCATTCGCGTTTACGTTGCTCATTCTAGGGAATCAGGAATGGATTGCTTCCCCTCACATGTGGGATTCTCTTATCAGATTCAGAAAATATCGATTGAAGCTTGCCGAAAATAACACTTGCGCGTTAGATTCTTTCTTTTATATGAGGTTCGGAAGAAAGATTCGAACGATGAAACGCCCTCTTCACCAACACGACACAGCCAAACACTGCGCCTTGCATTGCGGTGAGGGTAGAGAGGCCACAGAACAAGTGGGGTGCAAAAAAACAGGAACACACTAGCATACTCAAAAACTGTTGTCACACACAAACTGGGGCAACACGGAGCGCGTTACCAGCTTATCGAAGCCCTCCAGCCACGCCTTCATCGATTCGGATGAATCGAGATTGAACTCCACGGAGAGAGGATACCTACCCATGAAAAAACGAATAGAATGCAACGCGTGGATCGCCAGCTGGAATCGCCCCCTGGACTCGTTCTTTGCGATGCTGAATATCTCCAGCGGGAGCCTGCCCACGGGAGTGGCCTTCGCCTCGAACGACTCTTTCGTCTCGAAGTAGTACAGGCAATCCGTCAGAACAAAGTAGTAGCGCTTGTATCCCACACGGTATCCAATGTCCGCTCCGGTCGCAAGCACGTACCCCTGCATCAGCACGTCTTCGGGAACCACACACATTTCTTGGTTCATTTCGTCCTATCCCTCTGTACTCGATGAGTGCAAACTCTTCTTCAAAGGGTAAGTGTCGGGGTGTTGTTTTATGCGCGATGGACGGAATGGGTCAGGGGCACGAACAATGGATTCTCTGTCCTTCCATTTCCTTCCGCAGAGAGAGAATGTCAATAAGATTGATCACAGCGAAGTGTTCGGTTACAGATACCATTCTATAGTGCCATTCGTACTAACCGAATGTAGATCGTCAGCGAAGAAAGGAGAGGGAAGAAACAAACACATCTAAGCGAGATAAAGGGAGAGACACTTCTTGAGCCGATCGTACGCCTCATCAACAGAGTCATTCACGATGGTGTGGGAAAAGGGGAGCGAGGAGGCGATCCGGAGCTCCTGCTCGCAGTTGTGCAGCCGCAGCTGGATGGACTCTTCCGAATCCGTGTTTCGAGCATACAGACGCCTGCGCAACTCCTCGATGGACGGGGGGACGATCAGGATGTACGTTCCTTCCGCCTGTTTTTTCATCACGCTCTGCACTCCCTGGATGTCGATGTCCAGAATGCACGACCGGTTGGACGCGATCACGTCCTGAATGCTCTGATAGGAAGTCCCATACATATTCCCGTGAACCGTCGCGTACTCCAAAAGCTCGTTCCCTTCTATCCGTTTCTGCATCGCTTCCCTGCTTGTGAAGTGATAGTCCACCTACCCGTGACATTTCCACTCTTCCTGTACTCCATCCACTTCATTTCTCCTCCGCGCTCTCGTCGTATGACTTACAGAGAAGCCGAACCGATCCGGGTAATCCCGAATCAGCTTCTTGATTAGAGTGGTCTTTCCCACCCCACTCGGTCCACAGACTGCATATCACGATGAAAAGAAGCAACAACACACAAGGAGCGTATGGACGGAAGAGGCGAAGAAATGGACGGCGGGGAGTATGCTCCGCCTCGCTCCAACAGCACGCAACATTCGCACGTCTCCAAACAAACAAACAATACGACCTCCTTGTCGAGAAGAGTCTCCCTTTCCTGCTCCGTCTTCTTCTTGAGGTGGCTCTTCACGAAGAAGAGCACACAGAACACGATGGTCATGAGGATCACCACGATGCGGTAGCCCCACTGCACGCCGCAGTAGCGGCACACCAGCCCGACGATGAGCTGGATGGTCTGGCTGAACACCATGTAGGTAAACAGGATCACGCACGTGCACATCTCCACGTCCTTCCCGAAGTAGATCATCGCCACGGTGAGCAGCGTCGGGAACAGCGGCGCGACGAACACGCCGGTGGACATCAGGACATACGTGCCGCGCTCGCCGAGGGCGAAGCCCACGATGTACACGACGATGAGGATGGGGAGAACGATGATCAGGGAGTTGATCTCGCCCACGGCATCGATAAGGAAGCCGCTCAGTAGGCGGGAGATGGTGTAGCCCGTGAAGAACACCGTCACGAAGTAGGCGCCCTTCGTCTGGGGGTCCCAGCCGTAGAGGTCGCGCAGATAGATCGGCGCCCAGTTGGTGGTGATGCTCTCCGTGCCTGCGATGCAGCCCTGCGCCAGACCCAGGAGGATAACCACCGGGTGCTTCAGCGCGGACAAGATAGTCATGGAGGACTTGGGGTTGGCTTCCACGGACTGCGCCTCAATCGTCTCGGCGGTCTTGGCTTCAACCGTCTCAGTGATCTTGGCTTCAGCCGTCTCAGTGGGCTGGGACTCGTCCTGCTTGGGGATAAACAGCACGACCACGATCGCAAGCGCCAGCAGTATCAGGATGGCAATAAACGTGCCGCGGTAGCTCATTTCCAGCTTCTTGCTAATGGCGCCGGTGAGAGTGGGACCCACAGTGGCTCCGAATCCGTAGAAGCAGTGCAGGAGATTCATCATCACGGCCTTGTGGGACGTGAACAGCATGGTGGCCCACGTGTTCGTTCCGACGTCCAAAAAGACCTGTCCAACGCCTCCAACAACGAGAGCAGCGAGAACGAGCCAGACATTGGGAACCACAATGCCGCACAGGAAAGCCACGATAAGGATGGCAACACCGATGAAAAGCGTCCATTTGATCCCCAGTCGCTTCAGCAAGTACCCAATCACGAGGGAAAAAAGAGTGTAACCCAAACACGACGTAAAGACGAAAAGGCCCTGGTAGTCGTAGCCCAGGTGATAGTACTGCTGGATGAGCGGCAGGTACACGCTCTTGGACGCGTCCGTTCCGCCAAAGGAGAAAAACACGCAGTAGCACGCAATGCAGCAGAGGAACTGTTTCAGGGTGTAGCCGTAAAAGGTTCTCTGTTTCTTCTCCTCCATTCAAAGCGCTTACAGAATGAATAAGGATTGTGTTCCAACAAACAGGCACTACTCATTGTCCTTGTAGTACTCAATACCGTGCTGGTTGATGATGCAGATGTGTCTTATGTCACGCATAGCCTGGTTATAGTCCAAACCAAATCCCACCTAGTCGTCACATCTCCCTCTGGTCGCGCACAATGAAGTAATTGGGGATGATGAAACCGCAGTAATTGGCCTTGAAGCCGCAGCTCAGCGGAGTGTCCTTCTCGCACAGACAGCAGCACTACGCATCACATCCACGACCGCAAGCGCACAGAGACCGATTTCACTCCGAACGACTCCAGATAGGGAAGCAGCGCCTGCATCGTGTTTCCCGTGTCAATCAAGTCCTCCACCAGGATGACGTTCTGTCCCTTCAGACTCTTGGGGTCGCATCCCTCAATGTGCACTGCTCCTCATCCCCCACCACCAGACCCACCCTTTCCCGAAGAGGCCGTCCCATCGTAGCTCTTCGCCTTCACGAAATCGTAGCAGATCGGAACGCCCAGAAGCTCCAGCTCGCGAACAAGCTCCGAAAAGAACTGGTGTGCACCCTACGCATCACAATATAATGTTGAAGGAACTTTCAGCACGCATAGCAGATGGATAATCTCTCCCTGGTAGTCGGCAGCAATATCGCGGGCCAACTTGGAAACTCTGTCCAAAATGGTTCCGTTTGTCACCAAAATCGACTGCACCTTGTCCTACGTGTGAGTCTCCGCAAAGGAAACAACGCGGTAGCAATCCTGGATGAGGCAGCTGTCCAGAGGGAAGGCGTTCTTGTCGGTGACGGTGATGATGCCCTTTCTTTCGTGTTCACGAACCATCAGCAGTTGTTTCCATGTGCTCCGGAAAACGGGCCGATTTCGTCGAAGAATTGGCGCTCCTCAAAATGAGTTACTTCTCAGGAAAGGTGTTGCTCGGAGATTTGGACGACTTCATCGCTCCCGCCCAAGCGTGCTCCACCGGGTTGTTCAGTGATTCGGGCTCCTCCACGCACCGAGGAGCGCAGCTCGTGATGGAGGATGATTTGGGAGAGTCGTTCGAGTGCATTTTTAAATTCCACTTTCAAGAGTAGTTCATCGAAGGCGAGTGTCATCCGCTCCAGCGCCGCAAAGATTGCCACCGTCACACTGGAGGACTGTCTCGCTTGCAGGTGGGAGATTACGCGTGTTGCGTGATCGTGCGTAGTGGGTGTGTTACGAGCGCAGAGACGATTCTCATTCAGCAGCAGAGCACTTCAACGTTCGTCGAGGAGCTGAAAGAAGCAGAGTTGGATACGACTCTTCATCGGTAGAGAAAACACAAATTGTATATCGTCATCGTGTCAAGACCCTGCTGCATATCGATTGCCGATGCGCTCTCCATCTCTCCGGACGAAGCCTATCAGCACATCACATCTGTGCTGAAAGTTGTTGCTCACCTTTCAATTCATCCGACTAGTCCATCGGCGTTGACATTGTTGTGCGACAAGATATTGGCGAGTGCATTTCCCTCGTGGAAGTGGCTTCTTCCTCCATCGTTCAGATATAGTCCATCGCCGAATACACAAAGAGAAAGGCATCGTCCGCAGCTGTGGCCTCCGTGCTGGCACAGCCATCGTATGCCGTGAACCAGGACCTCTCCATGTTGCTCCATTCCGTTCTTCTCATCCGCAGCTACTCCAAGAACAACCAGCTCATCACCTCCATCGACCTCGACCACATCACCGAATCGACCGACGATTACGACGTGCTCTCCTCCCAGGCCTATCACGCCCTGCCCGAGACCTCCCCCCACATCGGCGCCAACGCTCCCCTCATCACCAGCAACTGTCCAGGGTACGCCTTCCCATTCACCCTCACTCGCAGCTGGGTCTGCTACGCTGAGAAGAAGGCTCATGCGCTGGTTCCCTTCCTCTCTTCCGTGCGCTCTGCTCCGCAGGTCACCGCCGCACTGCTGCGTCGCCTGCTGCCCGCGCACGTGGCCCCCACGCTCGCCAACGGAGACATCTTCATCGCGTGCGTCGCGTCCTGCTACGATCGCAAACTGGTAGGCGTTTCACAACAGACTCAGGTGCAGGAGGCGTCGCGCCGAGACTTCCTGGACGCCGACGGCACGCGGCACGTGAACTGCGTGCTGTCCTCTCAGGAGCTCTTCGACCTCGTCCAAAATCCCCCCGATTTCCGGCATGCGTCGTCTGTGGTGTGGGACGAGGCATGGTGGTCGGCGCTGGAGGCGCCTCTGCTCACGGACTTCGACACGGCGCTGTTCAGCTCGGGTGGCGTGCTGGAGGGCGTGGTGGCGAGCGTGGTGGCGAGTCGTCCATCGGCGCACGTGGAGTGGGCGTGAGAGGTGCGTGTGAGCGCGTAGGACGAGAACGGTGCGGAACAGCGATTTCGTGGAGGTGACGGTGGTGGACGGGGAAGAGCGGGTGTTTAGCGGCGCGTTCGTGTACGGCTTCCGGAACATCCAGAACCTGGTGATGAAGACGAAGGTGGGTGCTGGGAGCGCGTGTCAGAAATAGCGCCGAAAGTGCGCGTATGACGTGGTGGAGGTGATGGCGTGTCCGAGGTGGGCGAGCGAGGGTGTGGTGAAGCATAGTGGGTGTCTGAACGGCGGCGGGCAGATCAAGCCGGAGAAGCGGGAGGACATGATGCTGATCGCCGAGAAGCTGAAGGCGCTGTACGTGAAGGACGGACGGGCGTGCGACTTGGAGCGTGTCCGAGCGGGCGTGCGACGGGTGTACGAGGAGCTGGGTCTGGCGGAGGGCAGCGAGGAGCTGTTCGCACTGTTCCACACACGCTTCCACATCATTCCGGAGATCACGGTGAACTCTCTGCACTGGTAGTTTCCGAGTTTGTTAATCAAACACGTCACAAAATGCGATCTAACAGCGCGGAGGCGTTCCACGCCTTGCCGATCATGTCCTCGGCACTGGACTTCATGATGCCCTTGTTCACGATGTCGCGGATCTGACTCTCTTTCTTCTTCCGCTCCTCTTCCTCCGCCTTCTGCTTCCGCTCCTCCTCCTCCGCCTGCTGTAGGGTGTTCGTGATGGACTGCAGCGCGCCAGCGCTTACACTCTGGGCGACCATCGTAGGCTCCTTGCGCGGTCGGTACAACACCCGCCGAATCACATCGCCATCATCACTGGTCATCGAATCTACGACCCCCGAAATGCGCTCGCACTCCTCAATTTCCTTGCGCAGGTACTCCACGTGCCGTTTCTTCATCTCTCGCACTTCTTCCACGGCCTGGTATAAATACTCCCGTTTTTCGCCAATCTGCTTGATCTTCTTTTCCATGTCCACAACGGTGCCCATCGCGTTGTACAGCACATCCATCGTGTTGTCCGAGTCGTTCACCAGGTCCACCAACAAGGAATTGAATGCCATCGGGGAGAGGACCCACTCGGGAAGCGATTCGATCTACGGATAAAAAAGTTGCATAGAGATGCACTCCGTCCTGAAGAGAACGCAACTCCTTCTTCTGCTGCAGCAATTCCGACGATTCGTACAGCAAGGAGTCGATGCACTTCTGATTTTCCGAAGCGTCATAGGACTCCACCGCAATCGGCTTTTCCTCCTCACTCTCCACGTTGCTCGATAGCGAATCGTCATCGACGGGATAGGCATCCTGGTGAACGGGAGGGGCTTCTTCATACTCCTGATTTGTATGTACACCCACACGCCGATCGACATGGTTTCTGGAATCCTCCAGAGCTGTATTCACTGTGGTGGCGAGCACGTCCAGCACTCCCTCTTCGATCACGTTTCGACTTCTCCATACATCCAGAAGACGGTTTATTTTGGGCTGCAGCGAGGGAACGTCGCGAATCACGCTGTAGAGAGCGCTTTCCAGTCTCTATTCATCACATTTCATACTAGTGGTAAACATCGACAAACAGAAAGCACAATGGCGTCCTTCGGTAGGTTTGAATCACGTCGTTCAGTACATATCTGCATGTGAATCGCCGTATTGATGACTTACAAAAATAGCAACTTTCGATCTCCGTATGTGTCATTTAGCTGTTCTTCCCAAAAACCAAACCCCGATTGTTCACCGAGACAATCTCTTTTGCATGATCCATATGCTCACTCATATAGGTCGATACTCCATTAATTCGCTCCTCTACGCATCACTCTTCCTCGTATTCCCTCACTCGTGTTGTCCATGTCCCATAGCAAACGGACCAACGTGTCTCGTTGAAAAGCACTCATTCTCTCCCACCAGAATGGACTGCTTTCCGAAAACGGGGCTTTGGCTTCTTCCTCAGGAAACTACAAACAAACAACTCATCACACACACAATAATAACTAAGAGAAATAGGGCTGAAGCGCACCGGCGTCTATGCGTAAGGACACACCAGAATCCCCACTTCGCAAAGACACATGGTTTTTGTATTTAAAAGCCTTGCTCGTTAATTGCGCGGTTTGCAACTGGGGAAGATCTACTCCTCAACGCTCCGCCCCTCTCCTACCCGTAAATGTGATATAGTGCGGTCTAAAGTAAGTACAACTATCGCTTTTGTATCCCATGACAGTCGTCATCGATTGGAGTCTCGGCAAACCTTATTATCACGTCTTCCGCCCATTCTCACTAATCATCGTGAGCGTCGATCCGGAGTATTCTCCGAAACAACCGGCCGAGTACCCGAACTCGATTGAGGTCAGCAGCGGGAGGTCTGCGTCTCACTCTCTCTCTTCTTCCTCACATTCAAACTTGATCACGTCCGTGTCTCGGAAAGCGGATGTGCCCAGCTTGACCGAAGTCAGCGCCGGCAGGTCTAAGCGCTCAGCCCTCCGCCCTACCGCTACGCTGCAACTCGAACTTGGCGTGGAAGAAGTTGTAGCTCTCGTAGAAGGTGGTCATGCTGCCGATGGCAATCGTCCTCAGGGAGGAAACCCTTTCCAGCTTGAACACGCCGAAGTCCGCGAAGGAGCCCGGGCCGATGGTCAGCGACTCCACCGCCGCGCAGTCCGTCAGCAGGAACTTGCGGTTGGTGTCCTTCTTCGCGGGCCACGTGTGCTTCACCTCCGTGAAACTGTCACTCCCGATCTCCACCGACTTGAGCGTGGGTACGTTGGTGATCACCAGCTGCGCCACCTGCCCGAAGCAGTCGTTGCCCACGCGCAGGAACACCAGCTTCGAGAACTGGTTCAGACTGACCCAGTAGGACACCGCGTCATTGCACGTGTTGCTCGGGACGATGATGCCGCGCGTGTTCGACGGCAGCGTCTTCAGCTGCGCCACGGTGGACACCTCCACCGACTGCGCGAACGCGCCCACGCAGTTCACCAGCGGCTTCGCCACGTCTACATGTCAGCCACCGACTCTGCGGGCACTCTGCAGCACGGCGGCGGCGGAGGCGAGGCCCGCGCTCCACTGCACGGTTTGCACGGAGGGCAGGTCTATTGGTTAGGCGGATCGGAGAGACGCACTGACGAAGGAGGCGGTGCGTGGCGTGATGAAGTTGTTCCCCGCCGCGACGAAGGTTCTCAGGTTCTCCAGGTCTATCCATAAGATCATGCCCGCACGGCAACCCGTCATGATCAGCTCGCAGTTGGCAGAGGCGCCCTTCATGGCGGACTGGGCCAGCATCAGGTTGCGCAGCGCCGCGAGATCTGCGTGACACGCGCCACACCACCCCTACTGTGAAACTCCATGTACATCGCGTTGGCGAAGGCGTTCTTCCCCAGACCCACCGTCTGCAGGCCGTTGGAGTCTATTCCTCACCCACCACAAGCACAGCCACTCATCAGCTGGAATGTCGTGTAGTTGGGGAAGGAGTCGTCGCCCACCTGCAGCTCGCTCAGCGCGTTGCACCTGCCGATATAGAAGTACCCGCCCGCGTACAGGAAGCTGCCGCTGCCCACGTGCACCCTGCGCAGGCTGGCGAGCGCCTCCAGCTTGAACAGCTGCACGCTCTTGAAGCAGCCGTCGCCGATGGACAGCGTCTGCAGCTGCGGCACGTCCTTGACCTCGAAGTGGCTGAACTGCGCGCAGGCGTGGCTGCCGACGCTCACTTCCTTCAGCCGCGGACAGCTCTGCAGCGTCAGACTGCCGCCCGCGGCGGCGAAGGAGGACGCACCCACCGTCACCGTCTCCAGCTCCGGCAGGCCCGCCAGAGTCACTTGCGCCGCGAACTGGAAGGCGTGCGCGCCGATGGAGAGTGTCTTCAGCATGGGCAGGGAAGCGAGAGACAGGCTTCGGAACTTGGCGAATACGCTCTTGCCGAAGAGGAACTGGATGAGCGTGGCGCAGTCGCGGATGGTCAGCGTGCCCTGCGCCTCCGAGAAGGAGTCGTCCTGCAGGGTCAGCGTCTTCAGCTTGGGCAGCCCCTGCAGGTTCAGCTGCGCTGCACGCTTGAAGCAGCCCACACCCACGGTGAGCTGGCTCAGCGCGGGCACCTCCTCCAGCACGAAGGACTGCGCCAGCGCGAAAGCGTGGCTGTTGAAGAAGAGCGTAGTGAGCACAGGACACGCCTTCACGCTGAAGGCGCCGGAGAAGGCGGAGAAGGCGTCGGGCGCGAAGGAGAGCGTCTTCAGTCTGTCGAAGCCTTGCAGAGCGAAGTTCTGGACACTCTCGAAGCATCCGGCGCTGAAAGTGAGCGTGTCGAGCCGTGGCAGGCCGTCCAGCACCAGGGTGGCGAAGTGCGCGAAGGCCTTGGCTTGGAAGGAAAGGCCCTGCAGCATGGTGCAGTCCTTGATGGTGAGCGCGCCCGTGGCTGTGGGGAACTGGCTCTGCTGGAAGGTGAGGGTGGTCAGTCGGCCCAGGCCGATGAGCTTCACGGAGCTGGCGGCGGGGAAGCAGCTGGTCGGCAGGCTGAGTGTGGAGAGCGAGTCGAGACCGTTCAGCTCCAGCGAGGTGAAGGCGCTGAAGGAGCTGGGGGCGAAGCGGACTGTGCCCAGCGCTCTGCAGTCCTTCAGAAGGAACGAGCCCGCGCCGATGGAGAAGGAGTCGATGCTGAGGGTGAGCGTCTTCAGCGCCGCCAGCTGCACGAACTGCACGGCAGTGGCGGGTCGGAAGCAGCCCGCGCCGATGGCGATCGTCTGCAGCGCCGCGTTGTCCTCCACCCGGAGGGAAGTGAAGTCGGCGAACATGCCCTCGGGCACGTTCAGAGCGAGGAGCGAACGGCAGTCCCGGATGGCGAAGGAACCGCGCTGCGGGAATGTGTTGCGACCGAAGTTCAGCGTCGTCAGCGCGTCGAGTCTGTCCAGCGAGAAGACGTTCAGGTTCTGGAAGACGCCGTCGCCGAAGGAAAGAGTCGTGAGCGCGGGTGCCTGCTCCGCCGTGAAGGAGCGGAACAGAGTGAAGGTGTCGGAGGCAAACGATAAAGCGCTCAGCGCGGCGCAGTCGCTAACTAAGAAGGAGCCGGACTTCTTCGTGAAGGAATGGGCCTCCACGGCGAAGGACCGCAGCGCCGACAGGCCCACAAGATTCACTGTCCCCGTCTGCTTAAAGGCGGAGGAGCCGATCTTCACGGTCTTCAGCGAGGGCAGGCCGCTCAGCTCAAAAGAGGCGAACTGCGCGAAGGCGCCGTCCTCGATCGTCAGCGTCTCCAGGCTCCGGCACTCCTTCAGCTGGAAGGCGCCCGCAGCCTGCGAGAAGGAGGAGGCGCCCACGGTCACGCTCCGCAGGCTGTCCAGGCGCTGGAGCGCGAAGGACGCGGCGTTGAGGAAGCAGTTGGACTGGATGGCGATGGTCTCCAGCTTCGTCGCGCCCTGCAGGTCCAGCACGGTGAAGCCGGAGAAGGCGTTGGAGTTCAGGGTGAGTGAAGTGAGCGAAGAACAGCCGATGATGTGGAGTTCGCCTCTGCTCTGTGAGAAGCACCCGGAGCCGACGGTGAAGGAAGTCATACGCTTCAGGTCGGTGAGCGACACGGTGTGCCCTGCGCGGAAGCATTGCGCGGAGATGAACACGGAGGCGAGCGAGGGGAGGTTGGACAGTTTCAGCGTCGTGAAGGACGCGAAGGCGCCCGTGTCCAGGATCAGCTCCGTCAGTGCGGAACAGTCCATGACGGAGAAGGAGCCCTCGGCCGCGGAGAAGGCGTTCGCGCCGAAGGAGGCGGTCTGCAGTGCCTTCAGCCCCACGAGCGTCACCTCCCTGCTGTTCTGGAAGCAGCCCCTGCCGACGCGCACCGTCTGGAGGTACTTCATGCCGTTCAGCACGAACGCGCTCGCCGCGCGGGGGAAGGAGTTGTCGCCGATAGAAATGGAGGCCAGTTTATCCAGCTGGCTGAGGCTGAAGCCCATTGCGCTGGAGAAGCCGTTACTGCCCACAGAAATGGAGACCACTTTCTCCAGCTGGTTGAGGCTGAAGTCCTCCACACCGAGGAAGGCGTTGTCGCCGATGGAGATGGAGGTCAGTTTCCCCAACTGGCTGACGATGAAGTCACTCGCCCTGGAGAAGCTGTTGTCGCCCACGACCACCGTCGCCAACTTGCTCAGCCCCTCCAGCCGCAGTCCGTCCGCCGCGCCGAAGCAACCGTCGCCGATGTGCAGCGTGGCCAGCTGCTTCAGCTCCTTCAGCTCCAGCGCAGACACCGCGGGAAAGGCGCCTTCGGAAATAGTCACCTCCTGCAGGGCCGAGCAGTCGCGGATGCGAGCCGCGCCAGTGCTGTTCGAGAAGGCGTCCGCGCCGACGGTCAGCACCTTCAGCGACGAGAGAGCCACCAGCTCCATCCCGCTCGCCTGCGCGAAGCTGGCCGCGCCCAGATGCAGCTCGCGCAGTCGCGTGAAGCGGTGGATGCCCAGCGCCGAGAAGTTCGCCGCGGGGAAGGAGCCGGCCGGGACGAAGATGGTGTTCACCCACTTCGCCCACGCACCCAGCGCCTCGACGTCGTTTTCATCGCAAATGACGGAGACCTTCACCTTGTTGTAGCCGTTCAGGAAGAGGGCAAGGTACACTGCCGCCGCTGCCACGGCGCAGAAGCCGACGAGGAAGAGGTTGCCAAGCACGCCGGCCGCCGTCCAGTTGGGCGCAAAGGTGCCGCGGTCAAAGTACGACTGGCCGTCCGCGAGGTCAAAGAAGACGGGGTAGAAGATGTGCAGCAGCAGCGCGGGGATGAGCATCACCCAGTGGCCGCGCTTCATGCGCAGGTTGATCGGGTACATGATCATGTTGACAACACCAAGC